>Ga0307517_10009224_pt1 | contig 14027 bp, 8 predicted proteins | sample 23_EM_MG_FD_194515 | JGI IMG/M metagenome (GOLD analysis project Ga0307517, IMG submission 194515) | Populus trichocarpa ectomycorrhiza microbial communities from riparian zone in the Pacific Northwest, United States - 23_EM | ecosystem: Host-associated > Plants > Roots > Unclassified | place...
GACTTTAAAAAAATATATTTAAGAGCTTCCAGCATAGTTAGAGGACAATACAACTTTCATTGAATTCTTATATATATATATATATATATATATATATATATATATATATATATATATATAAATTCATTAACATTAATATCGGATTACTGTTAATTACTACTAGTTTGCATCTTCACTCTAAGTTAAGGATTACTAAAGATTTTTAAAACTTGAAAAAACATATACAAGTCTATGAAGATTTTTTTGGTATTATCATCAAACCTAAAAATAAATATAGTTGTTTTGAAAAATAAAATTATTGAGATAATTTCTTAAATACAAGATCTTTAGCTAGAATCATTATTTATATTAAAAGAAATATTTTATGATTGTTAAAATATATTAAAATAGTATGTTTATGTTTTTTTTTGTGATTGAAAGTTAAAAGAATCATAAATATAATAAAATTATGTTCAAAATCTATTTGGAAATTTTCAAAATAAAAAAAAAACAATTTGAATGAACAATTTATTATTGGTATTATTATTATTATTAGATACATAATAATTGAAACAAATATTAATATTAAAATATGAATTTATAATAGCATTTAAAATTCATGTTAAAACTGAGGAGTAGTTTAATTTAATAAATATTTTTAGAGTGTAAAAAAAAATAAGAAATTGAAAAGAAAAAAAAGAAAAAGACATAAACGAGTCAATATTAGTGCCTGGCCAACCAATAACAGGTCATGCTTGTGCAAACCTAGAAGGTAGGTCTGGTTGGCCTACTTAATATTTTTATTTATCCCTTATTTCTTTTTAAAAAATAATATAAAAGACAAATTATTTGTTGTTTCTGTGCTTAGATATTATAGTTTGTGATATTGTGATGACTGTGGTTATAAAAAAACAATTTAATAAAAAATATTTTTTATGAGATAATATTATAATATCACACACACACACACACACACACACACACACACACACATATATATATATATATATATATATATATAAAATTAACCTTTAATTAAACGGGCATTTAATCTATTAATTATACAGTAAATAAAGAATTAAAGAACTTGGTTTTAAAAATAGAATTGTTACATAGTACCTTACATATTTAAGTTAGTTGCGTAGTTGATATATAATGTATTTTTAAAAAATACATGATATAAGATTATTTAACAAATACATAATTAACTATTATACATATAATTTCTAAATATAAAATATGTCTTGAATGATATATATATATATATATATATATATATATATATATATATATATATATATATATATATATATGAACAAATAATAGAAGAGCTTTCATGTGTAAGATGTTGCTGTGTTTGTTATGGCATGGGTCTTGACTTTTTAACTTGTAATAGTGATATTGATAGGAGAGCTTATATTGATATTGACCAAAACAAAATAAAGAAAGTAATAGTTATAATAGATAAGTGATGAGAAAAATTAGAATCAGTCAATTCATGCATGGAGAATAGAGGGAAGGGAAAAGAGGACGTTTGCTCGAGTTGGGAAAGTCGTGTTAATTAATTAGCAGTGTCCATAAGAGAAAGAAAAACACGAAAAAAAAAGCAATTGTAAATTACTTTTCAAAAACTGAGTTGGACCTCAGTTTTTGAGTGGAACCTACGTAAAATAAAAATATGATTCAACTTAATCAAACACTTTAGTGCTTAACAAGCATTTAGATATGATAACTAACTAACTAAGCTACAACACAAAATCAATTAAAAAATATATTAATTTACTTCAATTTTTATATAACCAGTGAAGCACATAAGAAACCCCAATTGTAATTGTTTTATGGAGTGGCATAATAATTCACAGTTCATTTCTTCTTTTTCATTTTCTTTTTGGGTAAAAAAAAAAAAGCCCATTACTACCGTCTTAACAATATCAGCCAAACATCAATTTAAAATTAAAAAAAGCTAAAAAATAAGGTGATTTTACTGTAATCCGTAAAATATTATTGATTACAATTTTTTCTTTGATTTTTTTATTTATATTTTTTTTTTTAATTTTATCCTTTAATATTAAGTTTATTGATAATTAGATTTTATAATTTTATTCAATTTATTTTTTATTGTACTCCTCTTACGCTATTCACTAAAATAGTTTTTTCTTTTCATTTCTTTGTTTTTTACTTTCCAATCAATGTTTTTTTTCTTTTAATTTCATCTTTTAACATAAAATTTATTAGGAATTGAGCTTCATAAATTTTTTTATTAGTTGCTTCAGTTACTTTCTATGAGGTTATCCTCATCTAATGATTCAGATCATAAATTTGACAAGTTAACTCAAGTCATTTTTTTATATCCTTGTTTTAATTGATTTTTCAATATTAACTTCATTCTTCAACATTAGGTTTAATGGAGATATAGTTTCATAATTGTTTTTCAAATATTTTTTATGAGTTTATTTCAATCTCGCCATCCAGATTGTAGGTTTGACGAGTTAACTCAATTGACTCGAGTTTTTTTTTTCTAATTGATTTTTTTTCTTAATTTTTTCTTGAGTTTATTGGAAATTAGTTTTCATGATTTGGTTTGTTTTCTATAAGATTATCATTGTCTCATAACTTGAATCACATGCTTGACGAATTAACCTTAGTTAACTTAAGTCGAATTTGTCTTTTTTTTGCAATTTTTTTTTCATTTAACACTAAGTTAATTAAAAATTTAGCTTCTTAATTAATTTATTTTATTTTATATTGAGTTATTTCAATCTTATGATCTAGATCACGAGTTTAGTAAATTAACTCAAATTATTTTTTGTTTTTTTTTAATTTCATCATGCAACATTATATTTATTAAAAATTAAGTTTCATAACATATTTTAAGGTACTTCAATTGATCCAAATTAGTTAAATATATTTCTATCTCAATATTTAAAAAAAAAATATATAATCTTCATTATTTATTTTAAATTTATATCTCAATATTTAACAATAGATATAATCTTCATTATTTATTTTACATTAAACTACATTTTTATCATCCGTTTAAGCTAGTTTTAAATCAATCAAATTATATCAAATCAATTCCAACAGCTTTTAAAAAAATTTATATTATGAAAAACATTTGCAACTCCTAAACTTTTTTTTACACTTAAAAAATAATCCAGTAACTAAAAGTGTGTTTGTAATTATAGTAATGATAGCGATTCAAAATGCTTTCCGCTTAAAAATACATCAAAATAATTTTTTTTATTTTTTAAAAATTATTTTTAACATTAGCACATTAAAAAGATTCAAAAACATAAAAAAAAATTTATTTTAAATAAAAAAAATTTAAATTTTAAAGAAACACGGTGCAACTCCCACTAAGCACAGTTATTTCCTGCCCTTTCTAAAAACCACTGCCATCCGTTTTCAAGATTTTGGCCCATAAACAGTACACACAAACCGCAAAAACTCCTGCATAAACTATTCTTTTCTTTTTCTTTTTTTTCTTAGGATATGTAACAACAGAATCAAATGATCAAGGGAAGTATGAGTTTCTATACCAATACCTAGAATAGCATTACAAAATTTTAATACATCACTTTTATGTTGTCAAGAAAGAAATTTCACCATGTATGGCCCTTCAAGCTCATAGCCCAATTTTCTGTAGTAATGACGGGTTCCTACACCTGAAATGACAGCTATTTTGGTTGATCTATGCTCCTTGCGAGCAATGTGTTCTGCCTCTTCCATCAAAAGTGTACCATAACCCTGTTGGGAAAACAAGAAAGTAAAAAAAGGGGAAAATAATCCTGCAAGCATCTATTTTCCATGTTGAACCCTTCAAGTTCAAAGTTTAACTGGTAGCCTAACAAATTGATCCAACAATCCTTGCTTTACTCGTAGTCAATATAATCGCATTTCTACGTTACCTGGTGTTGCAGCTTCTCCGCATCACGCCCATGAACAGGAACTGCAGTTCCATAAACATGGAGTTCACGAACAATAGAGCACTTCCCCATAAGCTCAGGGCAAGTAACATTGCAGCCACATTTTCGTAAGCGCAGTAGCCCAACAAGAATATCCTGTGAGCAAAAGAATCATTTGAAACGTCATACTATGCTCAGCAATCAAACCTTCTCCAGTAATCTAAATTAAGAAGCAACTAACACCAAAACAACTAAATTAGACAGTTCTCTCAATTATTACCAACAAAAGCTCCTCAAGACGTTCCAACAAAATACTGAAATCCTAAAGGATTCAAAGACTTCATTTCCCTCTCAGTTAATGACAAGAAAAGACATGCACTCATGCATGGATAAGATGTCCCAAAATACCTGGCGTGTATCCTCATAGGAAAGAAATGTTTCCCAGCCTTCATTAGCAGTATAATCACGGCGAACTAGCTGAACTTCTTCTGGCTTAATTTTGTGATGAATGTCCTATGGGCATAACAGAGACACTTGTTAGAATCTCAAATTATCATAGCCAATAGCACAAAACCTGATTTGATGGTAATAGCTTCTTCATTTACCTGGATTCCAGCCTCACGTGTACGGACATCACGGCATTTCAGGCCCAAATCATCCATCCTAGCTAAGGCTAACTCCCTGAGATTTCCTTTCTCAACTCCAGATGTAACTAAAGGCATAGGAATATCTCGTTGAACTCTATATACACGTGTCCAAGGGGGTACCATGGCTAGGATCCTTGCTACAATATCTACAAGTTGCTCAGGTGGGTAATTTCTATACCTACAAAATTGAATCAACAACGATTAGTACTTCATGAATCACACATGTATGCACATGCAAAGAACAATGATACTATACCTGCCAGTTTTCCATAGCTCATAAAGCCCAGTTCCACGAATTACAAGTGTAGGATAAATTTTGAGCCCATCTGCTCTAAAAGAAGGACTCTCAAAGAACTCTCGAAAACTTTCCAAGTCTCTCTCAACCCCAACATTAGGAAGATCAGGCATCATATGAGCAACAACCTACAGTAAAGAAATATAATGGAGACAAATAAGCAAAGGAAAAAATACCTAGATCACTAATCAAAATAGAAAAAAGGATAAAAAACACCACCACCTTAAGGAAACAACATGAAATAACAGCAACTCAATGTTATTTAAAAAGGGGTACGTTTTTAACCCCTTTTTAAGTGAGAACATGATGCATTTTTAAAACTATTCACTGTCATCCAACTTAAAGAGAAACTAATCATAGATGCATGATACAGGCATCAGGTTACATGCCACCCCAAAATTCATTGAGATTATAAGCATTATATTACAGGCACTGCACAGCTCACACCTTAAAACCAGCATCCTTTGCCAAGCAAAAACAATCAGCAACAGCAGCTACAGTGTGTCCTCTATTAGTGTCTCGAGCAACATCCTCATACGTGCTTTGAACTCCAATCTCCAATCGTGTGCACCCATATGAAAGCATTTGGCGTAGATGAGGACCAAGACAATAATCTGGCCTCCTGATAAGTTAACAAAATAAACAACTTATTTTACAAAAGATCAAATATAATTCTACTAGCTTCAAAACTAATGCCAAAAAATATATGCACAAAAATCATCAAAACCCAGTTGAATTTCTTTGAGACCGGCTAGATTAAAGTGTATGCTCAATTGTATAACATCTCAATTAATCAACTAAAATTACCACCCTTAATGTTCTAACAAGTCCTGTACAGCGAATAACAAGACACCAAATGATATAGCCTGAACCAAGAAATACCCTAAGCCCTCACACACCCGAGGAATCAGCATGTAATTATATGAAATATTGTAGCTTCAAAACTTAAAGGGAGGAAGAAAACAGGTTCAACAGAAATAATCTTAGATAAAAAAAAAAAAAATTGTGATTCAGAATATCAAGAAGAGACTTATGAAGGGCCCAAATTCACTCCCAGCAATGATCACTTGGGAATGAGATTCTCCATCTAAGAAAGTCCAGATGATAACTCACGTCTCAATTGTCATGCCAATGCACTTTGTTGCACCATGCTCGGAGTAGGCAACTGCCTCCTCAACATTGGCAGATGTGTGCCCTGATAAAGCATCATGAAGATTCCTTATAAAGTAATCACGGTAATCTGCTGGCAATGACATGAAAGTACCCCCCATTAATATGAACTCCACCTGAAAACATATAACACATTAATCAGAAGGTGGCAGGGTGCTTATTAACAGATCCAGCCACTTAAAACAACAAAACCAAACACTAAATATAAAAGCAGAGAACAATCATACCTTATCTACACTATGACCCAGTCTCTTAAGCTGATCAATCCTGCTTCTAGCCTGGACATATGGGTTATATCTGAAGCCAAAAATAAAGCATGTAAATAAAGGCTTTAATCATCATAAGAAAATTCAACTACCAGATATCATGAAAAACAATGACCCTTTATAATTGGTGGAAACAGAAATCAGTGAGTTAATGGACCAGACAATCTGAGAAGCTATTGCTTCCAACCAGTCACCCTCACATGCATAAAACAGAAACATAAATTTCTCATCTTCAAGTATCCAACTTTAAAAAAATCAAAATAGTCATATAGTAATTTCTTGATTTAAAACTGATAAAAAAAAAAAAAAAAATTCAAGGCACAAAACCTTTAACATTTCACACTCCTCTGATAGCTATTACCTGAAACCTCAACTTAGCATATAAAGACCAAGTAAGTATAAGAAATGGCAAGGAAACAATTCTCTTTGCCTTTCATATCCACTGTTTTGGATAGGTTATTGAAACCAGGCCCTCAAACCTCAAAGCTATGCATCAGACAGAGCAGAAACGTTGACCATGCAAGTTCAATTTCAACGCACTCTACCATGCTAACCTCATTCTCTATTACCACAAACAGATGATTAAGCTCAAATCTCGGTTCTTGGTACAAATTGCACTAATGAGGAAAACATAATAAATGACAAAAGGCAACGCTTCAACTAATATGGTCAGCTAAAACCCTAGAACAACCTCTACAAATAAGCAGATAAAGACACAACAAGATGGATACTGAAGCAAAAATCTCAATTTGAATCAAGCTCTATTTATTACACTATTTCATGTCAAGTTCAAAATCAACACAGAGGCATTTACTGCACAAAAAAAAAATTGAAAGCATTAAAAAGTTTAACATACAAAAACTAATAAGATATTAGCGTCCTAATACTATATTTGCACCAGTTAATCGAAAATGAGCTCCAAAATAAATCAATTATCTTCTTCAACTAATTTACTATTATGACACTGAAAGTAATCATTTTAAAAAAGGGCTTTTTGAAAAATTCAAACTATAAATGATTGACAATCCTGCAGCTGAAACCCTACCTAGCACGAATCGCACGCATACTAGTAGGTTCATAACCAGTATACGACTGAGTACTGTACTCAAAATCAGAGTCCGGTCCACCAGGACAATACACACAAATATTCCCTGTCGTCGCGATATGCGGACACCGGTGCGGCTTCGACATGACGGCAACAACTGCAATTCCTGATGCGGTGCGTACCGGTTTAGCCCGGAGTTTCGGTAGCAGTGACTCGCGATCGGATTCCGGCAACGCTGCGATCATCTCGACGAGTTTTGGAGCACGTGCAAGGCCGTATTTGCGACAGGCGGCGGATTTTAGGGCGTTAAGATCAACGGTTTGGTTTTTTCTCGAAAGCTCTACCATGGAATTGACGATTTCGGCTATGGCTCGGACTCTAGCTTCTTCTTCGGTTAGTCCGTGAGGTTGGTACCCGCCGCGACCCGGCCGCGGGAGTTTTTTGGTCTCGGTAATTACTGCAGTTGCCATTGGAGAGAGTGGGGAGAGGAAAGGGAAAGCTGAAAAATACGCAGGGAAAGAAGCCCTCGCTTATGTTAAGACTTGAACCCCCGTTTGGCATTGTGTTTTAAATGGGGTGTGATAAAATTTAAATTTATTTTTAAAAATTATTTTATATATATATATATATATATATATATATATATATATATATATTTGAATTATTTTAATGTATGATATTTGTATTAAAAGTAATTTGTTTTATAAAAAACAATTATTTTTATATATTTTTAAATAAAAAATATTTTAAAAAGTAATTGCAGTCACTCTAAAAAAAAATTACTTGAAAGCAAGATTTTATTATAATTAAATTTAATTATAATAATATTTAATTTAAATTTAGTTGTTAAATAAATTGAATTTATATATTTAAAGAAGATATAATTTAATTTATTTTGATTTTTATATTACTCTTACTTTATCTTATTTCTTTAAAAATCTCTTATAAAATGTAAATAAATATTTTGAAAAAATTAGTTTTAACATTAATTTTTTTTCTCTTTGTAATTATAAATAAGAGAAGCTAGCCTATGATTTATTTTTGTATAGTTTTTAAAGATTAAATTTTATTAAAAATTTAATTATTGACATTCAAAATAAATCCAAATATAAAATTTTATTAAAATATTTAAATTGAATTCATCTCTTAAAGTTCCAAATATATTATAAAAAAACTGTTTATTTTTCATTGTTTCGATTTTTCACTTTAAAAGAAAAAACAACAGCTAGTATGTATAAAATAAGAGACGGAACCAAATGCATATACAATTTAAGTCACACGTGTAGTCTTACATGGCATAATCCATATATTTCTTTGTAAATTTAATAAAGCTTTGTGCTTTGTTCATGGGTGAGTTGCACTTATAAAGAAAGAAAAAAAAAGAGGCCGGTCAAAATATTCCTTATAATCTAAAACGTGTTTGCTAAGGTACCGGAGATGGTATGTGTGTTTTTTTAGTAATTTATTTAAAATTAAAGAACACTTGATTTTAAATTCTCCGGAGATTGAAAAAAAAAAAAAGAACAAAATAAAAAAGATTTTAAACAAGGGTGGCATATCAGAATATATTTAAAAAATATACTTAAATTCTCAAAATTTTAAATTAATATAACTTATACAATTTAAGCCCCTTTATATTTTAAAAAGATCAATTTTGATACAAAAATTTATTTATATTATTTTTCAGTCCATGAGTAAAGAGATAACAAAAAAAAGTCATCAAATTCTAATGATGAGAGAGAAGGTCGTCAGGCATTATTGACCACTAAAATTAAATTTTTTGGTGTCCACAGGTTTCCATAAGATTAGAAGGATTTGATAGTGGTTGTTTGGAAACTCAATGTTGTTTGAAAAAACAGATCTAAGCCGGAGAAAAAAAAAATCTAACCCGACTTTATTTTGTGTTTTTAAACCTTTTCTAGGGTTTTTAAATTGATATATTGGTTTATAGGTGTTTCAAGGGTATTTGTTAGATGTTTTAGGGTTGAAATGACTTAAAATTGAGTTTTATGAACAAAAAAGCCTATGCCCTAATTTTCCAGCCACCACTAGGTGATTGGAATCTAGGCATGTAGATTCATAGGTGACATGTTGTCTATGTATTTTTTTCTCAAAAAAATAGGGGTGGACTCATTACCCAAGCATGTGGGCCCGAGAGTCTAGCCTTTCTTTGCTATTTTTTAGTTTTTTAAGGTTAAATATAAATTTAAGAAAAAAAACATATTGATCTCCATTTAGTCTATAGTCCGGAGTGTGAGTTTGACAAATTAAGCCATAACATCTGGTTTGTTTTTTTTTTTCTTTCTAATATTGCTCTTTTAATTGATATTTTTTTAATGTTTATCTTATTCATCAAGTTTCAAATATCCATAAGAATATTTATTATATAACTATTATTCATTATTACATAAATAATAGTAATACACACACTGTGTGTATTAAAAGATAAAATTATAAATATTAAGATAAATATATATCAGATTAGATTAAAAAATATATAAATATTCTACTTTTATATATATATATATATATATATCTTAGGTTAGGTTTAGGTCAGGTTTCAAGTCAAGTTTGACAATATTAATACTTGATACCATTACTCATTGTATAAGACAACTATCCAAAAAGACTCATCAATTTAGGTTGATTAGAGTCGGTATCTATCAGGTTTAGATTTAATTACCATCCCTACTAAAAAAACTATTTTCACCTAAAACACCTAATAAATACCCCTTAAAACATTAAAAAAAAAATCAATTTATCAACCTAAAAAACTCAAAAAAATAATAATCAATTAGGGTAAAAATTTTCTTTCTAAACCTTGATATGTTTTTTTAGGCAATATTAAGGTACGAAACAACTATCTTCAAACTCTTCTTATCAAATGAAACCAGTTAACATCAAAATTGATCATTTTAGTGGCTGAAATTGGTGACAACCAATGATCTTCTCTCTTCAATCCAAGACCAAAAAATAAAGATAATATAATGACTCTTTTTTTTTTATATCTTTTCTCAAATCCAGGGATTGAAAAATAAGAAAATTGAACATTTGGTATTTTGGTCGTACTCTCTTCATTGAACAATGTCAAATTACATATGTTCTTTTAAATTGCCTCCCTTCCCCTTGCATTTCTTTGTCGAATGACCATTCTTCTGCTCTTATGATCGAAGATCAAATTAGTCAAAATCTAGTTGTATTTTGGAGTCAATATGTACAAGTGACTATATCAATCCCAATATGTCTGGTCTAGATGGTGCCATGCCCGCTTGAATGTCACCTTAGATCCTTTTTGAGGTCATAAACTTAAATGGGTGGTCATCTATCTAGGTGGACTCCTCAATGTTGCACATTAGAGGTGAAAGTGGGTCCAAATGTATTACCTAGCCTAAACATGCTAGGTTTGGGTGTGACAGTCGAGTCTATGAGAGGTGAAAATGGGTCCAGGCGCGCTGCTTGAACCCAAACATATTAGGCTCGAGTGTATTAGAGGTGAGAAATGAGTCTAGGTGTGCTGCATGTACCCAAACATTTTTGACTCGAGGCACGCTCCCGAGCCTAAGCCTGAGCCTACAAAGATGCTAGGGTGCACGTGCAACATCAAGGGTGTTAGGCATGTTACACCCGCACTTGGTGTATGGCCAGCAAGACTTGTGTCCTGCATGGGCATGAGCTTTATGCCCGAGCCCATGCCCTCTAGGGAGTTGGGTTCGGGCTACCACGCTCGAGGCTAAGTGGTGTTCTTGCTGGGCCTATTTATGGGGGGATTTTTTCGGTCTATAATGCGGGTTTTTTGTTTTTGTCTATTTTATTTGGATCTATCACCTATCTTCTCTATTGAACAACGTCAAATTTTCACAAGTTCTTTAAATTGCTTCCCCTTCCCCTTCCCCTTCCCCTTCCCCTATATGATTATGTGTTTGTTTTTTCTGCATGTATGTATTTTTTAAAAAATAATTTTTTAGTGTTTTTGGATTATTTTGATGTGTTGATATAAAAAATAATTTTTTTTAAAAAAACATTATTTTATGAATTTTCAAGTGAAAAACACTTTTAAAAGCAACAACTATCATAATATCAAATACTATCTTTGTTGAATGACCAAGCTTTAGCTCTTATGACAAAGTCAGAATCTGTCAAAATTTGATTGTCATTTAGAGTCAATAAGGACAAGTTGCTTCATCAACCCTGATTTGTCCGTCTAGGTGGTGCCTTATGCCTACTCGAATGTTGACGGAACAATATTTCTCTCTTTTGGCACCAAACACATAATGATCATGGGCCCAAAATTTTTTGTTCCATTTCTAAACACTTTTTAATGGCTCGGGTAGAACATCCGAGCCTGGGTAGAGGGTTGGGCTCGAGCTAAAACTCGAGGCCGGGTGTTGGGCACCCCCAACATCTCTTTGTGGGCTTAGGCGCACCACCTGAGCCCAACCCCTAAAGGATGTGTCTTGACCTACTTTTTAAGTCCAAAAACATGTGCTGAGTCTTTTTTTTTCTTTTCTCATTAATGTTTATTAATGCTTGTGTAAGAAATATTTTGTCCTTCATAAATGTTACCATAGTGAAATTACTCTTCAGCCTTCCCATTTAAGAAAAAGACAAGATCCAAGGGTTATAAATACCTCTTGAACTACCAAGCAAATGACAAGTTTTTTTTACATTAAAAAGATACAAATTCAACACAAAATCAACCTAAATATTAAAATTTAAAGCTCTTTAAGTGTATTGATCTTTTATATTTTCTATAAAACTGGTAACTTTATTATTAGTGTATCCTTAAATATCCTTTTTTTTTTCAGGTATTCAAGCCATTCATTAAAAAAAATACTATTTTAAAAATTTAACCGGTATACGATTCAACCACTAAAAAAAACCTGAACACTTCATCAAATGTCATCTTGCATCCCTTCCCTTCAGAAGTCATAAACTGAGGGCGATCATCTATCCATGTGGGGCTCCGCAATGCTGCACCTGCACTAGATGATTGTGTGGGAAGAACTTGCACCACCCTTCACTTTGTAAAGGGCAACCTCTTGTTTTGATCCAAAACATCGCGCAATGTCGCCATGATATTCTGCTTCCTCGTCTTTTATTTTCACTTTCTTTCTGCCCGTTGGAGCCTTCATTGTTCAGGTATTCCTTCACTTTCAGCTTCCTTTCCAATTCTTTTAGAGGCTTTGAGGATGGAACCTTTCCCAAAGGGCATGCTAGGCCCACCTTCTAGCTCCTCGGCAAGCGATTTCAACTATCTAGCACTCTGCTCCCTATTCACCATTCTGAAGCCGAGGAGTCTATAGATTCGTTTGCCTCTCTTGTTTCACCAATTGCCAGCATCTTTCAGGTGCAGCGTTTTGAGTCATCCTTCTCCTGAATTCTCTTAAAACATGCCGTTTCTTTTTACCTTAAAGCCATGTCTTCTTTTTTCCTCTGTTTCGCTTCTTCTCTGCACATCTACATAGAAAAAAACCAGACAAAACCTTAGAGCCCCTTCTCTCTCCCTCATTATCCAAAGAACAAACCCTATCCTCTATTGCTATCCTTCTCCTTTACTTCAAGGAAGATGAAGTCTACAAGCCGAAGTTGTTTGAGTTCAAGTTTCTGCGTTGCCACTTCAATTCAAGCCATCATCAGCTGGCCTTTGGTTAGCTGGGGTGGAATTTACTAATTCTCAACTGATCATAAACCTATAAGTTGTTTTTCAATTTGATCCCTTGATGTTTCCTACATTAATTTCCTAAAGGATCTTTTTTTCAATTATGGTTGACATTTACCGAATAATGTTCATAATTTATGGAAATGTTTTTAACACAACACTGAAAAGAATGAGTATACATTTGTTAGGGACTAAATTGAGGTTTCCCAAACAAAAAGGTCACAGGAGCAGGAACTCTGATAAACTGACAAGATGGTGACACTCAACCTGGGACACCCAGTGATCTCTCCCTCCTTAAATGACAAAGCCTGTCGCTGCCAGAACCAAACTCATCGTCGTTTATGACCTCGGCCATGGCCATAGCGACTGCAGCCTCCTCTCTTCTCCACTCAAAACCACCACCACCACCACCAACTCTCCTTTCTCATTCCCCACAATCAGCACAACAACTTCACCTTCCCAAAACAACATCCTCCAAATGGACCCCATTAGTACTCACCACGAGTCATTCAACCTTGGAAAAGACCATGCCCACGACAAGTTGTTCCACTAATTTCCCAGACCTCTCTTTCCTTTCTTCTTTGACAACATCTGCTATTGATAATCTAGCCATGGTGAGTCCTTCACTTGCATATGCGAACACCCTTTACTTCAAATTTGGATTTAACGTGCAAATCAACGTGAAAGAGAACGAGCCTGAGGAGAGTATACTGTTTCGGTTCAAGAAAGCTGTTATAAGGGCACGTGTTTTGCAGGAGTGTAGGAGGAGGAGGTTCTTTGAGAGCACACAAGATAAGAAGAAGAGAAAAACTAGAGATGCTGCTAGAAGAAACAGTCAGAGGTTAGAATTTGTACTTTCTTTTCTTTCTTTCTTTCGTTCTGTTTTGGTTTTGGTTTTGGTTTTTATTTATTTTGTTGCTACTTTTGGATTGATTGTGCAATTTGGTTGAGTTTTGTGGGCTTGGATTTATGTTGTATACATGTGATATGAAAGCCTTTTTTTTTTTTTTTTTGAGGATGATTGGTTCTTTTATTTATTAGGCTTTCATTAAAGGATTGGT
>Ga0307517_10009226_pt1 | contig 14026 bp, 3 predicted proteins | sample 23_EM_MG_FD_194515 | JGI IMG/M metagenome (GOLD analysis project Ga0307517, IMG submission 194515) | Populus trichocarpa ectomycorrhiza microbial communities from riparian zone in the Pacific Northwest, United States - 23_EM | ecosystem: Host-associated > Plants > Roots > Unclassified | place...
ACGGCGATCTCGGCGTTCGTCACCCGGTTCAAGGCGATCCAGGCCCAGCACGGCAATGACTCGGTCGCGTTTCTCGGCACCGGCCAGATGCCGTCCGAGGAGCTCGCGCTGCTCGGCGCGCTCGCGAAGTTCGGCATGGGGATGGTGCACGGCGACGGCAACACGCGGCAGTGCATGGCGACGGCGGTCGTCGCTTACAAACAAGCGTTCGGGTTCGACGCCCCGCCGTACACGTACGCCGACTTCGAGGCGTCCGACGTGCTCATCTTCGTCGGTGCCAATCCGTGCGTCGCCCATCCGGTGATGTGGGGCCGCGTCTGCAAGAACCCGCACGACCCCGCGATCGTCGTCATCGATCCGCGGCGCACCGAGACGGCGATGGCGGCGAGCCATCACCTCGCGCTGCGCCCCAAGTCGGACCTGGCGCTGTTCTACGGGCTCGCGAATCTGTTGATCCAGCGCGGCTGGATCGACCGCGCATTCATCGACGCTCATACCGCCGGGTTCGACGAGCTGGCCGCGCACGTCGCGAAGTTTCCACTCGCCGAGGTCGCCGGCGCGACCGGGCTGGCCGCGGCGGAGATCGAGCGGCTCGCCGAGCTCATCCATCGCGGCAAGCGCGTCTCGCTGTGGTGGACGATGGGCGTCAACCAGAGCCACGAGGGCGTGCGGCTGGCCCAGGCGATCATCAACATCGCGCTCATCACCGGCAACCTCGGCCGGCCCGGCACCGGCGCCAACTCGATCACCGGCCAGTGCAATGCCATGGGCAGCCGGCTGTTCGCGAACACGACCAACCTGCTCGGCGGTCATGACTTCACGAGCGAGCGCGACCGCGCCAAGGTGGCCGGCGTGCTCGGCATCGACGCGGCGCGGATCCCGGCGCGCGGCAGCCTCGCCTACGATCAGATCATCGAGGGCATTGCCAAGGGCACGATCCACGGGCTGTGGATCATCGCGACCAACTCGGCGCACTCGTGGATCAACCAGAGCGACACCCGCGCGTTGCTCGCCCGGCTCGATTTCCTCGTGGTCCAGGACATGTATTCGACGACCGATACAGCGCTGGTCGCCGATCTGGTGCTGCCCGCGGCCGGGTGGGGCGAGAAGGACGGCACGTTCATCAACTCCGAGCGCCGGATCGGCCTCATCAAGCGCGTCGCGCACGCACCGGGCCAGGCGCTCGCCGACTTCTTCATCTTCAAGCTGATCGCCGAGGCGTGGGGATGCAGCGAGCTGTTCGAGCGCTGGTCGTCGCCGGAGGAGGTGTTCAAGCTGCTCGTCGAGCTGACGCGCGGCCAGCCGTGCGACATCACGGGGATCGCCGGCTACGACGACCTCGAGCGCTGCGGCGGGATCCAGTGGCCGCTGCCGGCAGGCACGGCGGCGGTCGCGCGCGACGAGCGCCGGCTGTTCGCCGATCGCCGGTTCTTCCACTCCGACGGCAAGGCGCGGCTGTTGTTCGCCGAGCCGCGGAGCGTTCCCGAGCCGACCGACGCGCGCTATCCGCTCACGCTGCTCACCGGGCGCGGGAGCTCGAGCGAATGGCACACGCTCACGCGCACCAGCAAATCGGCGGTGCTGGGCAAGCTGGGCGCGGTCACGCCGTACGTCGAGATCAGCCCGGTGGACGCCGCTGCGGCGCGCATCGCACCCGGGCAGACCGTGGTGGTCGAGTCCCGGCGAGGCCGGATGACAGCGATCGCGTTCGTCACCCACACCGTGCAGCCGCGCCAGGTGTTCGTGCCGATGCACTATGCGCGGACCAACCAGCTGACGTTTCCGGTGTTCGATCCATACTCGCGCCAGCCTTCTTACAAGGCGTGTGCTGTGAGCGTGCGTCCGCTGCATCCGGGCGAAGAGCCCGACGCGTAACGGCTGTCACGTCGTGAGATCTCCGTCACCGGCGTAATGTTCTGTGCGGTTGTGATGCTGCCACGCGTCATCAAGCTGGCTCACATGTGTGTTCCAAAACCGGGTATTGTATCCCGCTGTTTTTTTTAGGACTATAGTTAAGTGTAAGTTAAGTTACGACTGAACGACTTCCCAGAGCCGTTCCTAAGACAATCACTTTGTAAAACTACCGTCGACACGGATATAAAGGGTAGTTCACAGTGGGTGTCCACCGTGCATTGGAGACCACTCGGATGTCTGTAGGCTTCCTCAATCGTTCTCGGATTGTCGCGTCTCCCGGATGGAGTCGCTGGTTGGTGCCGCCCGCGGCGCTCTCGGTTCACCTCTCGATCGGCCAGGCATACGCGTGGAGCGTGTTCAAGGCTCCGCTCGAGAAGTCGCTCTCCCTCACCGGTGCGGAGAGCGCACTTCCGTTCCAGCTCGGCATCGTGATGCTCGGTCTGTCGGCGGCGGTGTTCGGTACTCGAGTCGAGCGCAACGGCCCGCGCTGGGCGATGTTCATGTCGCTGCTGTGCTTCTGCAGCGGCTTCATGCTTGCGGCGCTCGGTGCGACGACCAATCAGTACTGGCTGATCGTGCTGGGCTACGGTGGAATCGGCGGGATCGGCCTCGGCATCGGCTACATCTCGCCGGTATCGACGCTCATCAAGTGGTTCCCGGACCGGCCGGGCATGGCCACCGGCATCGCGATCATGGGCTTCGGTGGCGGCGCATTGATCGCGGCGCCGTGGTCGACCGAGATGCTGCGCGCGTTCGGCGTCGCGTACGAGGCCGGCAAGGTGGTCTCGGTCGCCGACAACGCGATCGCGACGACGTTCCTGTTGCACGGCCTGGTCTACGCCGCGTTCATGTCGCTCGGCGTCCTGCTGGTGCGCGTGCCCGCCGAGGGCTGGCATCCGGTGGGATGGACACCGGCTGCCAGCAAGACGAGCGCGCTCATCACCACCAACCAGGTGTCGGCGCGCAACGCGATCCGCACGCCGCAGTTCTGGTGCTTGTGGGTCGTGCTGTGCTTCAACGTCACCGCGGGTATCGGCATCCTCGAGAAGGCACAGCCGATGATCCTCGACTTCTTCAGCAAGACGTCGATGGCGGTGACGGCGACCGCCGCCGCCGGGTTCGTCGCGCTGCTGTCGCTCGCGAACATGCTGGGCCGCCTCGTGTGGTCGTCGACATCGGACATCGTCGGCCGCAAGAACATCTATCGGCTGTACCTCGGCGTCGGCGCGCTCATGTACCTCGGCATCGCGACGTTCACCAACCAGTCGAAGGTTGGATTCATCGTGTTCGCGATCGTGATCCTGAGCTTCTACGGCGGCGGCTTTGCGACCGTCCCGGCGTACCTCCGCGACCTGTTCGGTACCTATCAGGTCGGCGCGATCCACGGCCGCTTGCTGACCGCCTGGTCGTCTGCCGGCGTGCTCGGTCCGCTGATCATCAACCGGATCGCCGATTCGCAGAAGGCGGCGGGCTATAGCGGTCCGGCGCTGTACACGACGTCGATGTACATCATGATCGGGCTGCTCGTCGTCGGGTTCTTCGCCAACGAGCTGGTGCGTCCGGTGAAGGCTCGCTACCACGAGCCCCGAGCGATCGGTGACCTCGGCAAGACCAGCGACAAGGCCGTGAGCGACAAAGCCGCGAGCGACAAGGCCGCGAGCGACAAGGCCGCGAGCGACAAGAGCGACAAGGCCACGAGCACGAAGACTGCGGGCAACAAGGCCGCGGGCACCAAGGCGTCGAGCAACAAGGCTGCGGAGGCAAAGTCATGAATCGCAACGCACTCAACGGGCTCATGGTGTTCGCGTGGGCCTGGGTCGGTACGCCGTTCGCGTACGGCGCCTATCAGCTGTTTCGCAAGGTCGCCCAGCTGTTTCAGTAGCTACGGCGGGACGTGGTGGGCGTGTTCGGCCGAACCGGCGACGATGGACCGCGAGCACCATCGGAAGAGTAGGTCTTTGGTGTCGCTGGAGGGCTTTCCCGGGCTGCACGTAGGTCAGCGGACCACTGCAGCCGGCGCACGGTGATCACAGGAGCCGTGCGCCGCTGCTACAAGAGCCCCCGGACATCTCCGTGCGCCCGAGGGGGCGTGCCGGGGCGTATGTCTTGCACCGCAGGCTCCGAAAGCTAGGAGCCCTTATGCGATGCACACACAGCCTACTGATCGGTCTCGCGGCAATGGTCGCGTGTGGAGACGACGACAACCCCCGGATCACGACCGATGCGAGCTCGCCGGTACCGGATGCGTCGGGAACGGATGCACCGGTGGGCGATGCGCCCGCGGCCGATGGAGCGGTGGCCGATGGAGCGGTGGCCGATGGAGCGGTGGCCGATGCGCCGACGGATGCGCCGCCAGTGCGGACATGCGCCGCTGACAACGGCGGGATCACGCTGCCGGCCGGATTCTGCGCAACGGTGTTCGCCGACGGCGCCGGCAAGGCGCGCCAGATCACGGTGACGCCGACGGGCCGCGTCTTCGTGGCTGTCGCGGCCAGCACGCCGACGGCGATGGACGCGCACGTGCTCGCGCTGTACGACGCCGACAACGATGGCGTGGCGGAGCAGAAGCAGACGTTTGGCGATGTCGGTGGCAACGGCATCGAGTGGGACAATGGCCAGCTGTTCGTCGCGGCCAATGACCGCATCGTGAAATATGCAATTGCCGACGGCACGCTGACGCCTGGCGCGGCGGCGCCGGTGGTGGTCGCCGCCGACTGGCCGGCGACCGGTGATCATACGGCGAAGACGATCGCGATCAGCGGCACCAAGATGTTCGTCAATGTCGGCTCGCCGTCGAACAGTTGCCAGCTGGTGAACCGCGCGCTGCGCTCGTTCGGCAAGCAGCCGTGCGATGAGCTCGCGACGCGCGCCGGAGTCTGGCAGATCGACGCAGCGGGCGAGAACCAGACGCAGGCCTCGGCGACCCGCATCGGCACGGGGATCCGCAACGCCAACGCGCTGGCGGTCGATCCGGCGACGCAGAAGCTATGGGCCGCGATCAACGGCCGCGATCAGCTGCACGAGAACTGGCCGGGGCTATTCACCGAGGAGCAGGACAAGGTACTGCCGGGCGAGGAGCTGTTCGAGGTCAAGCCGGGCACCGACCGCGGATGGCCGTATTGCTATTACGATCCGGCCGCGAAGGTGATGAAGCTGGCGCCGGAGTACAGCGGCAACGGAACGACCGCGTGTCGGTCGATCACGCCGCCGCCGGCCTCGCTGCCTGCGCACGCGGCGCCGCTCGGGATGGTGTTCGCCACCGGCACGCAGTTCCCGGCGGAGTTTCGCACCGGCGCGTTCATCGCCAACCACGGCTCTCGCTTTGATGCCAACGCGACCGGCGATCTGCACGGTTATGATGTCGAATTCGCCGTGTTCGAAAACGGCGCGCCGACGGGTACGGTCAAGAAGTTCGCGACCGGCTTCGACGCGGGGATGCGGCCGCTGCCCGACGCCGCACCGCACCGGCCCGTGGGCGTCGCCATGATGCCCGACGGGTCGCTGTTGATCAGCGACGACAAGGGAGGGCGGATCTGGCGCGTGTTCTTCACCGGCCCGTGAGCGCGCCGAGCATCGCGGAGGAACCGGCTTCGGCCCATCATTCGTCCGTCGCGAGCTCTCGCCGAGAACGCCGCGATCCTCGCCGTCGTGATCGTCGACATCGACCTGATCGTACATCGACCTGATCGTTGACTCCAGGCGTTGACCCTTGACGGCGACGTACGACGTCGAGCCCATCCTCGACGTTGGACGTGAGCCGATGCTGCACTGCGAGCCGTTCGTCAAATGCAGCGACGTAGGTCGACGTCGACGCCGGGGTCAGACGTCTACGTACCGCTTCGCTGCCGTCAACCTCAACGGTGGAGTCAAGGTCGACGGTCACGTCAACGCCTACCCGACAACTTGTCGCGAATGATGAGCTGCCTTCGGCCCGCTCAGTGACACTGCCGTCGGTGATATCCGCGTCCGCGATCGCGGTCGTCGCTATCGGCCGGTGCGTGAATCGGGCCGCGTGTGAGCTGTGCGATCGCACGAGCCGGCGCTGACCTGGCTCCGGTGGCGCGGCGCGACCTGTGCGCACGAGAGCGAACCTTCAGCCGAGCGACCCGGAAGTGGCGCGGCGCAGGTGGCGCAGCTCTGGCGGCCCGGAGGCGCGGCTCTGGCCCTGGCACCCCGCAGGGCTGTGGCGGCCTCGTGCAGCTCTGGCGGGCCGGAGGCGCGGCTCTGGTGGTCTCGCGCGGCTCTGGCGGCCTCGCGCGGCTCTGGCGGCCGGCACGGCTCTGGTGGTCTCGCGCGGCTCTGGTGGTCTCGCGCGGCTCTGGTGGCCTCGCGCGGCTCTGGTGGCCGGCACGGCTCTGGTGGTCTCGCGCGGCTCTGGCGGCCTCGCGCGGCTCTGGCGGCCGGCACGGCTCTGGTGGCCTCGCGCGGCTCTGGTAGCCTCGCGCGGCTCTGGTGGGCCTGCAGTGGCGCGGCTCTGGCGGCCCGGAGGCGCAGTCCTGTTGGTGCTGCTGGGGCGAAGCGGGCCAGGGAGGTGGTCCAGCGTGGTCGGCTGGCGCGTTGCTCTGGCGTGAGCTAGGACAACAGACCCCAGCGAGCCGTCAGTTCCGGCAAGCTGCGGCAAGGCGCGCGCGGTTCCGGGGCAGCAGATGTAGCGTTATGATGCGCGACACCTTGACGGACAGTGACGACAAAACGTGATCCACTACTCTGTTGAGTAACTCCAAGCAACCTCGAACCAAATCAGCTGCTGTCGCGGTTAGCGTCCGGTGAGTTGCCGCAGCGATAACCGAGGTAAACGATACAAGTATCGATTCACGGTGTCGCGGGCGGCAACTGCGACACTGATAAGCTATCGGTCCGAGGTTGACTCTGCATATTACGCACATCATGTAGCGGTGGGGTGCGACTCTGTCGAAACGGAACAAATGACAGCCGCTCCGATCGACTGCGCTGCGAGCTCGGCTCCGTCATCCAGTGATCGCGTCATCGCCAAGCGGCAGGTCGCGCCCGACGAGAAATGCCATCGTTGAGCAACTCCTTGATCCCGCTGCTGGCGTCGCACGACGAGCGATCATTGCCGTGTCGGGATGTTCGCAATCTCGACATGTTCGCGATCTCGACACGTTTCGATACCGAGACGTGAGACTGACTTTGTGAGCAAAAAAGCGCCCTCATAGGAGTTTTTTCCGCGACAGGTCACGTTCATCTTCGTGCGCTATCCAAAGCGCTTGACACGCTGAGGCGCGAATAGTAACTCACTTACGCGTACACTGCGGGACGTTGTCTCCTGCAGAACGATGTGTCAGGGGGGCGCACGTTCGTGAGGGAGTTTTCCGAAACATGCAGTGTTCAAAAATGGCAGAAGTGATTTCGCGGATTTCGTCTGTCGAGCGAAGCGAGAAGATGGGAGGTCGGGACCCTGCCGGCTCCGCTGGCGGGACGGGGAGCAGCGCTGCTCGGGGATCGACCAGCGAAGCGAGGGGATAGCCGATTGGCGTGGGCTCTCCCATCGGCGGCCGGCTTCGTGGATGCTCGACAAGAGCAAAGGGCTGCGGGCTCATCGCGGATGAAGGCGACGCCCAGGCACGCCAGCCGACCGGCGATCCGCCGGTCACGATGTTTGTCGGTGTGCAGCGTCCTGAGTCGCCAGCTGTTCTGGTGGCAGGCGAACCGTTCCACTCGCTGATCCGGTTGGTTTGGGGATCGCCCGGGGACCGCGCAGTGGCTGCACGCCAATGTCTCAGTTATTTGAAAGGGGTGGGCATTGTCCATCGATACGTGGCTCGTTGGTTATCTCGCCACGCGCGCGGGCGTCGCAGTCTCCTCGATCGACCGCGATGAGCGCTTCAAGAATCTAGGCCTGAGCTCGCTCGAGGCGACGACGATGCTCGCGGAGCTCGGCCAGACGCTCGGCCGAGCGCTGCCGCCGACGCTGGCCTGGGAGTATCCGACGCCGCGAGCGCTGGCGCGCTATCTGTCCGAGGTAGCCGAGGCGACGGTCGCCACGGCGATCGGCCGGCGCACGGGACACGCCGAGCCGATCGCGATCGTGGGGCTCGCGTGCCGGTTTCCCGGCGCGCCCGATCCGGCGAGGTACTGGGCGCTGTTGCGCGACGGCATCGACGCGATCACGGAGGTCCCAGCGGATCGCTGGGACATCGACGCGCTGTACGATCCCGATCCCGCGGCGCCCGGGAAGATGAGCACGCGGTGGGGCGGCTTTCTTCCCCGGGTCGATGAGTTCGAGCCAGGATTCTTCGGGATCGCGCCCCGCGAAGCGAGCCAGATCGATCCGCAGCAGCGGCTCGCGCTCGAGCTCGCGTGGGAGGCGCTCGAGGATGCCGGTATCGTCCCTGCGAGCCTCAAGGACACTCGTACCGGCGTGTTCTTCGGCGCGATGTGGATGGACTACGCGCATCAGCTCGACGGCGCGCGCGATCGGATCGTCCAGCACACGGCCACGGGCCAAGATCTGAGCATCGTATCGGCGCGGGTGTCCTACACGCTCGGCGTCATCGGCCCGAGCCTGACGGTGAACACGGCGTGCTCGTCGTCGATCGTCGCGGTGCACCTGGCCTGCCAGAGCTTGCTCGCCGGCGAGTCCCGCCTGGCGCTCGCCGGCGGCGTCAATCTCCTGATCTCGCCCGACAGCACGATCGCGATGACGAAGTTCGGCGCGATGGCGCCCGACGGACGCTCCAAGGCGTTCGACGCGCGCGCGAACGGCTATGTCCGCGGCGAGGGCGGCGGGGTGATCGCGCTGAAGCGGCTGTCGGACGCCATCGCCGACGGCGATCGCGTGTACTGCGTGATCCGCGGCACCGCCATCAACAACGATGGCTTCAGCAACGGGCTGACGGCGCCGAGCCCGAAGGCGCAGCGCGCTGTGCTGGCGGATGCGTATGCGCACGCAGGCGTTGCTCCCGCGGACGTGCAGTACGTCGAGGCGCACGGCACCGGAACGATGCTCGGCGATCCGATCGAGGTGAACGCGCTCGGCGCGGTGCTCGGCGCCGGACGGCCTGCAGAGCGTCCGCTGCGGATCGGCTCGGTCAAGACCAACATCGGCCACCTCGAGGCCGCCGCCGGCATGGCCGGCATCATCAAGGTCGCGCTCGCGATGGCGCACCGCGAGCTGCCGCCGAGCCTGCACTTCCGGAATCCGAATCCGCACATCGCGTTCGACGCGCTGGGGGTCACCGTCCAGACCGCGCTCGCGCCGTGGGAGGCCGAGGGCGGCCGCCGGCTCGCGGGGGTGAGCTCGTTCGGATTCGGTGGGACGAACAGCCACGCTGTGCTCGAGGCAACCGCCGCGGACGAGCCGGCGCTGTACGTGCTGTCGGCCGCGACCGAAGATGCGCTGCGCGCTCGCGCGCTCGAGGTCGCCGGTGAGCTCGTGGGCCCGGCGAGCCGGCAGCTGCGCGAGATCTGCGAGGCCGCCGCTCGGGCACCGCGCGATCCGGTCAGGCTCGCGGTCGTCGCGCGGTCGTGCACCGAGCTGGCCCGGCAGCTGCGCGCGTTCGGCAGCGACGTGGACGCCAAGGGCGTCGTGTCTGGACGCGCGCATCGGGCTCCGCGTGTCGCGATGCTGTTCACCGGCCAGGGATCGCAGTACGTGGGGATGGCGCGGCGGCTGTACCAGACCCAGCCCGCGTTCCGGACCGCGCTCGACCGCTGCGCGGCGCTGTTCGCCGCAGAGCCCGAAGCTGCAGGTGCGCGCGGGCTGCTCGACGTCATGTGGGCCCTGAATGAAGGCGATGGCAGCGATGGCGGAGCCCGTGGCTCGCTGGATCGCACGGCGTACACCCAGCCGGCGCTGTTCGCGCTCGAGTACGCGGTCGCCGCCCTGTGGCGGTCGCGTGGCGTCGAGCCCGACGTCGTGATCGGGCACAGCATCGGGGAGCTCGCCGCGGCGTGCGTCGCGGGCGTGTTGTCCGAGCGCGACGCCATGCGGCTCGTTGCCGCGCGCGGGCGGCTGATGGACGCGCTGCCCGAGGGCGGCGTCATGGTCGCCATCGCGGCCGACGAGGCGCAGGTGGCGGGCCGTGTCGCGGCGGTCGCCGACCGCGTCTCGATCGCGACCATCAACGGCCGCAACAGCGTCGTCGTTGCCGGCGCCGCCGACGCGGTGCTCGCGATCCAGGCCGCGTTCGAGGCCGCCGGCCACAAGACCCGGCAGCTGGCGGTATCGCATGCGTTCCATTCGCCGCTGATGACACCGATGCGCGACGCGTTTTCGGCGGTCGCTACCACGCTCGACTATGCTGCTCCGCGGGTCGCGTTCATCAGCAACGTGACCGGGCGCCACGCGACGCGGCTCGACGGACAGTACTGGGTGCACCATGTGGAGGCGCCGGTCCGCTTCGCCGACGGTCTCGCTGCGCTCGCGACCGAGGAGCTCGACGTGCTGGTCGAGACCGGGCCGCATTCGGTGCTGCTCGATCTCGCAGCCGAGGCGGGAGCGCAGGGCGCCGATCGGGTCGCCTCGCTGGAGCGCGGCGCCGACGATGCCGAGACATTCCTCTCGGCGATCGGCCGGTTGTTCGTTGCGGGCGTGCCTGTGCAGCTCGACGGTGCGGAGCGCGAGGCGGCGCGGCTGGTGGTGGTGTCGGGGAAGACGGCGGAGGCGGTGCGAGCGCAGTGCGCGCGGCTTGGGGAGCTGGAAGGCGAGGTGGGGGCGATCGCGTACAGCCTCGCAACGACGCGGAGCGCGCTGGAGGAGCGAGTGGCAGTGGTGGCTCGGACGCGGGCGGGGCTGCGAGCGGAGCTGGCGGCGGTGGCGAGCGGAGAGCGGGCGACGACGGCGGTGTCGCGTGCACGGGGCAAGGTGGCGTTCGTGTTTTCAGGGCAGGGGTCACAGGTGGAAGGGATGGGACGCGAGCTGTACGGCGAGTGGCCTGTGTTTCGAGCGGCGCTGGATCGGGTGCTGGGATTGTTCAGCGACCTGCCGGTTCGGGAGGTGATGTGGCCAGCGGAGGGCGTGGGGAAGACCGGCGGCGGGAGCCTGCTGGATCAGACGGGATACACGCAGCCAGCGGTGTTCGCGGTGGAGTACGCGCTGGCGGCGCTGTGGCGGTCGTGGGGAGTGGAGCCAGCGGTGGTGGCTGGGCACAGCATCGGGGAGGTGGTGGCGGCGTGCGTGGCCGGAGTGTTCACGCTGGAGGACGCGGTGCGGTTGGTGAGCGCGCGCGCGGAGCTGATGCAGGCGCTGCCCGGAGGGGGAGCGATGGCATCGATCGGAGCGACGGAGGCAGCGGTGGCGGCGGAGCTGAGCGAGGGGGTGACGATCGCGGCGGTGAACGGAGCGTTGCAGGTGGTGATCGCGGGTGGAGGCGCGGCGGTGGAGGCGGCGAGCGCAAGCTGGGAGCGGCGCGGGGTGCGTGTGAAGCGGCTGGCGGTATCGCACGCGTTCCACTCGGCGGAGATGGACGGGATGCTGGAGGCATTCGCGGGGGTGGCGAGGACGATCAGCTACCGGACGCCGGAGCTTGCGCTGGTGAGCAACGTGAGCGGGGGTGTGGCGGGGCCGGAGGTGGCGACGAGCGAATACTGGGTGCGGCACGTGCGGGCGGCGGTGCGGTTCGCGGACGGGGTGCGAACGCTGGAAGCGGCGGGTGTGAGGACGTACATCGAGATCGGAGCGAAGCCGACGCTGCTGGGGCTGATCGGGGAGAGCGTGGAAGGGACGCGGCAGCTGGTGGCATCGCTGCGGCCTGGGCGGAGCTCGGGGCAGGGGCAAGGCCCGGGGCAAGGCGGGCAGGGAGAGACAGCGAGCCTGCTGGACGGGCTGGGAGCGTACTGGGCGAGCGGAGGGGAGGTGGCGTGGGCGGGGGTGTTCCCCGACGGCGGGACGCGGGTGTCGCTACCGACGTACGCGTGGCAGCGCGAGCGGTACTGGCTGGAGGCACGGCCGGGGGTGGCGCACGGCGAGGCGACGGGGCACCCCCTGCTGGGCGTGCGTGTGCCCGTGGCTGGAAGCTCTCGGGTATACGAGACGACGCTGGGCGTGCGGCAGCAGGGCTGGCTGGAGGACCATCGCGTGGCGGGGCAGGTGATCGTGCCCGGGGCGGCGATCGGCGAGCTGGTGCGGGCGGCGGCGGCTCATAGCGCGGGGAGCGAGGCGTGGGTGCGTGGACTGGTGCTGCAAGTACCGCTGGTGGTGGATGGTGAGGTGCGGGTGCAGGTGGTGGTGGGCGACGGCGAGGCAGCGGTGTACAGCCAGCCGGCGACGAGCCGAGCCGGCGACGCGTGGCAGGTCCATGCGACGGCGACGATCGAGGGGAACGAGGAGACGCCGAGGGCGCCGGTGGACATCGAGGCGGTACGCGAGCGATGCAGCGAGGAGCTGGACGTCGCGGCGGTGTACGCGCGGTTCGCGCGGACGGGGCTCGACTACGGGCCGCGGTTCCGCGGCATGCAGCGGCTATGGCGCGGGGCCGGTGAGGCGCTGGTCGAGATCGCGGCCGCCGACGCGGACGCCGGCTACGGCGTGGCACCGACGGTGCTCGATGCCGCGATCCAGGCGATGATCGCCGCGTTCCAAGGCGGTGACGAGCTGGCGCTGCCGTTCGAGATCGGCGCGCTGATCGTGCACATCCCGGGAGCCGACGTCGCGTGGGCGCATGTGCGATCGAGCGAGGGCGCCGCGGACGCGAGCCTGCTGGATCGCAGCGGCGTGCGCGTCGCCGAGCTACGCGGCGTGCGGCTGCGGCCTGCAGCTCGCACGATGACAGCTCCGGTGGCGGACGGGATGTACCGGCTGGCGTGGAGGGCGCAACCGGTGGCGTCTGCAGAGCGAGCCGAGCCGGAGGGAGCGAATGAAAACTCCAGCAAGCTGGCCGACGAGACGACCCTGCGCTGGCTCGTCGCGGCGGCGCCGACGGCGTGGCGCGCGGCGGTGGCGGCGGAGTTGCCTGGCAGCGTGGGCGTCTCGGTCGACGAGCTGGCGGCTGTGCTGGCCGATGCAGCCGGGATGGCTGGCATCGCCGGCGTGCTGTATCTGGCGGAGCGCAGGGAGGGCGAGGCCGTTGGGGCGGCGGCGGTGCGGGTGGCGAGCGAAGGGCTGCGCGTGACGCAGGCGCTGGTGGCGCAACCGAAGGCGGTGCGCTGGGTGACGCGGGACGCGGTGGCGGCAGTGGCGGGGGACGTGAGCGACGAGGCCGGGGTGGCGGTGGCGTCGGTGTGGGGGCTGGGCCGGACGGTGATGCAGGAGCACCCGGAGCTGGATAGCCGGCTGATCGACGTCGAGACCGCGGGCGATGTGGCGCGCGAGCTGGTGAGCGGCGACGACGAGAGCCAGGTGGCGTGGCGCGGCGGCGTGCGGTACGTGGCGCGTCTGGAGCGCGCGGAGCGCTCGACGGCCGCATCGAGAAATTCTATCGATCCACGGCCTGGAACGAGGGCCGGGATCATCGACGTGGAGCGCAGCGACGAGCAAGCGCGTCGACGTCTGGGTGAAGACGAGGAATCGTCGTGGCGAGAGCGCGAGGAGAAGTCGAGGGCAACGATTGCGCCTCCGTCCAGTGATTCGTCACAAGCTCTGCAGCGCGCCCACGGCGAAGATGTGGACGTGGGGGTGATCGTGGACGTGGGCGTGGGCGTGGAGGTTGACGGCGACGGCGACGAGCGACGTCGACGTGGACATGGAGCAGCTGACTACGCAAGCAGGCCTGTCGACGAGGGACGCGAGGCGCGCCATCCGTCATCGTCATCGCCATCGTCATCGTCGACGTCGCCGTCGCCGTCGCCGCTCACCCCCAGGTCCACGTCCACGCTGACGCCCAGGTCCACGTCCACGCTGACGCCCAGGTCAACGTCCACGCTCACGCCCACGTCCACGCTCACGCCGAGGTCCACGTCGTCGTTCGCGCCCCGGTCCACGTCGACGGCAGGTCGTGGAGGGCTGGTGACCGACGGTGAGACGTCGACGTGGAGGGTCGACGCGGAGATCAAGGACAGTGATGCCGGTCGCGGGGGCGCGGCCGTGGCATCCGTCGAGACATCTTCGAATGAAGCGACCGGGGAGCCTGTGCTGGACGGGACGGTGCTGATCACGGGCGGGCTGGGGGCGCTGGGGCTGCACGTGGCGGGGTGGTTGGCAGGGCGCGGGGTG
>Ga0307517_10009228_pt1 | contig 14022 bp, 7 predicted proteins | sample 23_EM_MG_FD_194515 | JGI IMG/M metagenome (GOLD analysis project Ga0307517, IMG submission 194515) | Populus trichocarpa ectomycorrhiza microbial communities from riparian zone in the Pacific Northwest, United States - 23_EM | ecosystem: Host-associated > Plants > Roots > Unclassified | place...
AATATTGATTATTTATTTTTAAAAAATTTAAGCCAAAATTGAATTTGAAAAAAAAAAGATTAAATGAGTATTTGCTGAAATTAATTAGCTGTGTACTATTTATAGGTTGCACAAAGAATGGAAATGCACGCGACGATATTTTTTCCTCAAAATTTAACTTAAATTTTCAACAACATAGACTAAATGATATATCAACATGTTTTATATTATTTTTTCTTAGAATCCATGTTTAACAAAAAGATAAAAGACAAGGTGTTGATTTAATATTTTTAGACTCAACTACGCGTTAAGCCTATGTATATGTGGGTCTGGTAAGTCGTAAAACCCAACATCCATGGGCTTAGCTACATAGTGAGCCCATGTATATATGGATCTAGTAGGCTGTTAAACCCAACATCCCTAAACTTAGCATCTTGCAAAGCCTAGATAGATGTAAAACTAATGATTTTTCTAAACTCACAATTAGGTCACAAGACTCTATTTACTGATGATCTTTCTAAACTCTCAATTAGGTTACAAGACTATATTTGCTTTTGTTGATGCCCTTAACATAAATAGTTAAGGTCAAAGACATTCATCCCTCTATATCTCTAGATATCTAAAAGTTTTCAAAAGAACTTGTTACTTTATCCCTCATTAATGATGTGTAAAGGATATTTAATCCCTCTTTAAATGCTATTAGGGCAAAATGATACTACAACCCCTTCTCTCCATAAAAAGACAAGTTTCATGGATTAAAATCCCAGATAATTCCTTTAAAGAATTAGGTTTATAATCTCTATTCTCTACTACATACATATTTTCAGAGCATCTCTCTAAAACATTGCACTCTCTCTCTAAAAAAATACTTAAGCATTGAAGAGTCCCAGAATCCACCAAAAGGGACCTTTCCAAGTACTAGTCACAACCACCTTGGCTTACCATGCATTAGATACTGGCTACTAGCTACCTTGGCTAATGAAAGAAGAACAATTTGTTTGAATCAAAAGATTAACCAATTATCCGACACATAAGTATTATTCTTAAGCTACTTGAATTTTGGAACATCATCAATTGGCGTCATCTGTAGGAAAAGAAAAAAAAATCACCAATTGTTCTTCTTTCACTGGTTTTTGATATCCCTAATCACCATTAAACGCAAATGATCAAGACATTCTAGGAATGGGACGTGTCATGAACTTTCCTACAATTGTTGGCACATATGATCCATTAGAGTTTCATCAACTCTTTAGTAAGTAGGAAAGGTTATGCAATAATTTGTTCACTTTTAAGTCAGAGTATGATTTATTCTACTTGCCCATGGACTTAGAGAGACAAAAAAAAAATTAAGCTATATATTTTCCAACTTCATGAATGTAGTTAGAGCCTCGAGATTTTGGAAAGCTCTCAACAAGTACAAAAGAAATGTTGGTTCAAACCATAAAACATGTGAAGTTTCTTTGCAAATCATCCAAGAGAAAGGGAAGAGTCTCCTTCACGCTTGACACTCTAATCAAATGAAAATTTATTATATCCAAAAAGAATAAGAACGTAAGTTTCTTGTATATGAATGGCTTATTCCAAATGGCTTTTCATTTTCTTTGGGTGATGTTTAAGGGTCTCTCATCCACCCCTCAAGGAAGGAATCAACTTAGGCAATAACATAATTTACCTTAAAATGGATTGACATGGTCTCTCTAGTGCAATTGAAAAACTCTCTAAGGATGGGATATATATTATCTCAACAACGAGGATAGATACGATCTCCCAAGGCAACAACTCCACAACTCCAAAATGTTTTGACTTTATCCCCATAATACAATAACATCAATCTCTATACGATCCTAGTGTCATCTCAATAATCCATTGAAAATATAAAGATAACCTCACAACCCAGATTTCTTCTTAGTTCCAAACAAGGGGGCATATCATACTAAGTTTAGGAAAAATTCAAAGCTCGATTCTTGCTAAAATTTAATAAATGTTTTTCTAAGTATGGGCATTACACCCATATATATTTTTAAAAATTTCCTAAGAGCTTTTGTATCTTGTATGGAATTTGTATTATGAGTGTTTGACCCATACAAATTTCTTAGGGAATTCCCTCAATATTTTTCTAAGTATAGGTGTTAAGCTGATATAAATTTTCAAAATTTTTCTTAAAGACCTTGAACCCCACGAGGAAATTTTACTATGGGTGTTAGATCCATATAGATAACACAAGTCAATATAGAAATGAAAAGAATCAGATTTATAAAATAAAACAAAATATATGTTACATGGATAAACCTCATAGGGCCAGGCTGTGTACATAAGTAAGGGGAAAAGGGGGGCAGGAGGCTCAGATATCTAGCTTGGGCTCCTTAGCCAGATATTATTCATAATGGGCAGTAACATCCTTAACATGGAACACATTTGCAAAGTCAAGCGCTAGGACTAGATGGAAGGCAACACTAAAGTTCACTTGCATTCCTATTGATTCATTGAAAAAATATAGGTTCGATATGAAAAGAAAGATCTTATCTCAAACCATCTCGGACAAAGTTGCAGACCCCCTAAAAATTCCTAGAACTCTTCTAGAGAGTTCTTCAAAGCCTCTAGATGAGCCTAAGGACTCTAGACTTTTTTCTTAGCAGCACAAAGCTCAGCCCTTAAACCATCTTGAGTAGTCTTTGCCTAAAACATCTCTCGTTTTAAGATATTCATTTGATTATAAGTGGCTTAAAACAGTTTATCATTGGAGCCCAACTAAAGAACAATATCTTATATCTATTCCTTTAATGATGAATAGGCCACTTTGAGGCTCTTCAATTCAGCCTTCACAACAATCTTCTCCTACTTTAACAACTTTAAGGTAGCTTAGTTTGCTCTATTTTTAGCAATGGCCTCCCTTACATGGTTTCTCTTAACCATCCAGTGTCTCTTAGAATGAGCACACATCATGAAAGTCTACCAAAAACAAGTGTTAGGAACAATGGTCATAAAACCAAACTACAAGGATTAATGAGAAAGTTCCTTACATTGAAGGCCATTTTTTTCAGTTAAGGCCAAATGGCAATAATAGCTCTCATGACATCATTGAAATGTCTGAGGGAATGTCTGAGGGAATGGTGATGATCCTCTCCAATAGTCTTACCACCTTAAGGCCAGTCTTCTCAAGGCTTAACCTCCTACCAACAACAATATCTATGAGTTGTCTCTCCTTATCGGTCAAAGTGGGGAAACTAAAAGAAGCTCAACCAAAAATGAGGTCAAAAAAAGTATCCTTAAAATCAACTTCCTTATGAATGGCCCAAGTAAAGGGCCCAACTACTACAACCTCTACAAAGAAAGTTGGAGGTCAAGGTAGAGGAAATGCCACCACAAGAGCCTTTATGGTAAAGGCTAGAACACTAGTCTTTACAGGGGTGGAGAACCTCCTTCTCTTAAAACAGACCATAACGCCTACAATCATTTCAAAAGGGTCAGATTTATTTAACCCCCAGACCAAGGAGTATGAATACCCCTAGCTTCCATTTCTGCAGTAGTTCTAGCTCTTGCCATTGAATCCTTAGGGACAAGGAGTTCATCAATGATGATGGGGTTGCCTTTCATCTTTTCTGTAGTTTTGCCTCTACTCAAGATAAGAGATAAAGACCCTCTTAGTAAACTCTCATCTGCAGACCTTACAAAAGTTTCTCCTTCTTCTTCAACTGTCAGCCCTGCACATAAATAGAGTGAGTAGTGAACTTAGATGTAATAAAAGCAAAAAGGGTAAGGAAGCTACATACTTTATAATAGAGCCAGGTAGTGCCCTCTAGCCTTCCTATTGACTTTGTACTTGGTTGGGGCCGATGCCAATACAACATATATCTTTTCCTCATTCGAGCCTAGACAAGGTTTATTGTTGACTTTAGGGGGAGGTACCCTCCAATAGTATGAGCAACCTCAAATACATTACATCCTATATCTAAGGCTGACTTTTTCGTTATACCTCATTATCAACCACTTCCCCCTTTATTTTTTGAAATGGGCATGTTTTCCATGCAGAGTTCCCTTCATAGCTCATATAGGTCTTTCAGCAAAGGTAAAGAACCAACACATGTCATTCCCACCATCAATGTCAGCAACCAGATGATAACAGGTCCTAAACACACTAATTGTAGGCTCGATTTCAACAAGCCTAAGAAACTTATCAAATGAAAATAAGATTATCCACCTATTAGGGTGTGGCTAGCTTGGACCCTATTGATAATATCTAAAAACTACCCCAATGCATACATGCAAAAAAAGACTATAATTTCTAAATGACCCTGAGTAGAGCCCAAGATCGATTGGTTGATACACTCAGCCTCAGCAGACATTTGAGATGTGTACTCTCCTGTATGCTGAATGTTAAAAAACTCAATGTCCTCCACACCTAGAGTGTTGGGGGTATCATTCTTAGGGGCCTAAGGCAACCTTTCGCTCCCCTAAGGTTCACTAACAGTCGTGAGAGAAGTATTTCTCCTATGGGGAGAACTATTCTCCCTTACCATAAATGGATGTTAGGGCTCCATCTTATCTAGTTTTAGGGCTTAGTCAGATGGACCGTTGTCCCTTGTTGTTTCTTCTAATCCCAGGTTGAAATAGAAACTCCTCATCAGACACAACATCTATTTTTCTAGAAACAAATCTGACTCTTTTTGTTTTCATTTTTCTATTTAAAGTAGAGAACAAAAAAGAAACCTTTGGTGGGAAATACATAGAATGAGGGCTTCTTCTTGGATTATAGCAAATCTAGTTCAGGTGTATTTTTTTCAACAGAGTAGTTCTTTATAAATTACAGAAATTGAAAGTAAAAGAAAAGATAAAAGCAAGAATGACTAGGGTTATAAAGGAAACATCTTTTCACCTTCATTGTTGGATGAGTAACCTCTCGTATCATCTTAGATATCTAAAAGTCCATTCAATCGCTGCATTGAATGAACACCGTCATCTTGTTTTCTAATGGACACCTTCTTTTGATAAAGATAGGTTAAAAAAAGACGAGACATATAACCATAAAGAATCTCAATAGTTTTGCAATGAACAAATCTTATGGGGAAGGTAAAAATTCCTTCATTAACGATACAAACAAATCTTAGGTAAAAAAAAAACTTGTTTAAAGCTGGTAACCTTTCAAAATCTTTGTGTAATAAATACGTAAAGACATAGGGTTTTTTTGATGGATCAACATGTTTTATGTTATTTTTGCCTAAAATCCATGTTTAACAAAAAAACTAAAGGAAGGGTAATGATCCAATATCTCTAGTTTCAGCTACACGTTGAGTCCATGTATGTATGGGTCTGACAAGTCGTCAAACCCAACACCCCTAAGCTCGGCTACACGATGAGCCCGTGTACATATGAGTTTAGCAAGCAATAATACCCGGCTTCCCTAGGCTCAGCTATGCGCTAAGCCCAAGTACATATGGGTCTAGTACGCCACTAGACCCAATATCCCTAGGCTCAACATCTCGCCAAGCCAAAATGAATGTAAAATTGATGATCTTTTTAAACTCTTAATTAGGTCATAAGACTTCGTTTGTTTTTGTCAATACCCTTAATGTGAATATTTAAGGTCAAAGTTACTCATCCCTCTATATCCCTATGTATATAATTTTAAAAAAAAAAGACTTGTTTCTTTATCCCTCATTGATGATGTGTAAGGAATATTTTATCTCTCTTTAAATACTATCAGGGCAAGAATACTTCAGCCTCTCCTCTCCATAAAATGATAAGGTTCATGGATTATAAAGCCCAAATGATTCCTTCAAAGAAGGGTTCATAATCTCTATTCTCTATTGCATGTATATTTTTAAAGCATCTCTCTAAAATATTATTACTCTCTCTCTCTAAATAAATAATTATTTAAGCATTACAGAGTCTCTGAATTCATCAAATGAGATCTTTTTAGGTACTAGTCATAGCTACCTTAACTACGGAGAGTAAAAATTGATTGAATTAAAAGATTAACCAATTATTTGACACATAAACTTTATTTTTAAGTTATTTAAATTTTGAAACATCATCACTAAAGTTTTAGGTTTGGCAAAAACTAGAAATCACATTGTCCAGAGCTAGATGAATATATGACAGAATCTATATATATATATATATATCAAGAATAGTCTACTAGTTAACTATGAAACCAAATTTAACAGAAGCCTGCCCTAGTAATTTCATATTTGTATTCACAGAAGAGATATTATCTACTCGTTTAAAAGGTTTGATCATGATATTAGTGCAAAATTGTTTGACAGTCTATGCGTGACTCATGAGGTGGAAGCCGATCAAATTAATTCAACACAAAAGTAAATTTGAGCTAGCAATTGGCATTATGGCGGCTACAATCATTACCTAACTTGAAGAACAAGAACAGAGACAAGTTTCATAAGAAAATCTTGCGCAAAGCAAGAACAAGACCATAAGGAATTATTCATACTTATCATCCTAATTTGCAATGTCAATGTTAGGTAAGAAATATTTGTGGATTGGAAACCAAGTGTAATTCATGAATCTAAATATTTCATTCAAGGGGATGTACATGTTTTTAGCATTAATTGCCTATTCCTTACTCAAAAACAAAAAAAGTTGGAATTCAAACAATGGCATAGATAGAGTTCAAGAGTTTAGATATGAAAAATAAATTAAATCAATTAATTCAAAATATGATTGAATTAAGGACTAACGAGGGATGAATCCAGAATGAAAAGCTTGGGAGGGGCCAAAAGGTTTTATCATTAGAAAAATAGAGATAAAATTAATTATGTTAACAAATTAAGACAATTGTTTGGATCGTACGAGCACCAAACCCAGTTAGAACAGAGAAGGAGTAGCTGTATCTATACTGTCACAGGAGCTAGCCCACATGCACGCAAACTTGCTGGAATGATTAATTGAAGAAAGATGATGATGATGATTGTGATGATCAGAGTCTAAGCTTGGGCCCCCACAGTCACACCCTTGCAGAGAGACAGTGTATCACGGACGGTCCTATCTATGCATTGCCTTGGGAAACGTAACTAACTTTCTCTCTTTCTCACCAAACACACACTTCACCGTCACTGACTCTCTCTACTGCTAGCCACTGCATGCTAAATTTGGGTCTTAAAACTGTTATTATGGTGTAATCATTTCAATACTTGCTCATGGGCTGTAAAGGCAAGCAACTTTTCCAATCCTTGTTTTACATCAGATCATCAATATCCTCCGCTCAGTTAAACGATTTTTTTTTTTTAATTTAGCACCGCTTGGAAAAAAAAAATTGCAAACTAACATGATAATTTTTTTTTTAAAAAAAAACACAGCTTATATCAAGGTCTCCATACATGAGTTTTTAAAATATTACAAGTCAAACTATGATTTTTTTAAAATATTATACTTGAAAAAAGCGATTTTAATATAAAAAAATTGTTAGCAAATATCTAAACTCTAACCGTAACTCTAAACCTGAACTAACTTCAAATTCAAACCCTAAATTCTAACCCTAACTGTATTTTAGTATATTTTTATATATAGTATTATATTATGTCATTTTTTTTAATAATGAGTTTGTATTTTATTTTACATATATTTTTATAATTATTTTGTCAGGTAGGTTGAGATTTTAATATTGTTGATCTTATTATAAATTTTCAAATTTATTTTGATGTAGTAGAGTTTCAAATCAATTTAAATTTTACGTGTATCATGACAATGAAAACAATAAGGTTGGGTGTAGTTATAATATCAATATTGTTGGAGGCTTTCATGATTGATAAATTATTAATTTTGATTATTTTTTTAATTTTTCATATTTAAGTTGTTTAAAATTTTAAATCGAGCATTTACATATGAAGGAAAACAACAATGTTATAGTGTGTTATTACCGACACCAATTACTTTTCTACGTGTTAAATTGTGCTGTTACCATAATCAAACGGAAATTGCAACAATGGGGCTACTATCATCTATGTTATTAGAGTTGAAGATGCAATATTTCTAGCTACTTCATAAATACAAATTGAAGATGCAATATTTCTAGCTACTTCATAAATACAAATTGAAGATGCAATACTTCTAATTCATGTGGGGTATTTTTTTTCCTTTAAAATTATTGGTTAGATGCTGGGAAAATCCTGGGGATTGATTAATATAACATGTATATGTATTCTTTATTAAGAAAAAGAGAGGTGATGTAAAATAAGTGACGAAATGTATTGGTTTATAATTTAGGGTTAATGTTTAGAATTTGGATTTTGGGGTTAGGATTTAGAGTTTGTATTTAGATTAAGATTAGGGTTTAGTGTTAGGGGTTTAGATTTAGAATTTGAGTTTGTTAGGTTTAGGGTTTGAGTTTGAGTTTAATGTTTGTTTTTAGAGTTTGAGATTTGATAGGGTTAAGTTTTAGGTATTATTTAAAATTTATATTTGAGATCAGTTTGGGGTTTGAGAATAGATTTGAGTGTTTTTTTTCAAAATCAGGGATGTTAGTTTAGGATAGAGTTTAGATTTGAGGTTATTATTATTATTATTATTATTATGTCACAATCACGGCTGGGAGTTTGCCAGAACATTTTTCAAATTTTGTTTTCAAGGAAAAACACCCTAGTAAAACAAGCAATCCTATCAATTACCTTTTACTTTACTTTCATGCACCGCATGCATCACCTCACTTTTACCAGTTAATACTACATGGGACTACTATTTTATTGCCAATCATTCCCTTACTATAGTAGTTACCTTTTTTTTACTTTCCTGCTGATAATTGGAGTTTGAGCTCAAAAGGCTACAAAAAGACGCAATCCTACACATTCTTATTATACAACGTACTAGCTGATAGCCTCTCTCTCACACATTTTTTTACCGTTTTCTATCGTCTGTGTGGGAGCGATGTGTACTGTGTGTGCGTGAGGGAGAGAGGTGTGGCCCATTATTGAAATATATGGCTGACCGACTTTCAGCAAGAAAAAGAAAAGGGGGGGCAGAGTAAGGCCAAGATAATAAGAGAGAGAGAGAGAGAGAGCTGTTAGAGAATAAGATAGAGATATTCTCTTTAGTCATCATGTTTTTTGGTGTTTTCTTTTGAAATCAAACAAGGGCAAACCAGATCTCTGTAAGAAGAGTCCGAAGTTAATTTGGACCGTCTTTTTTTTAGTGGGGTGTTTAGATTCAAGCTTGAGTTGTGTTTTTCTTTTCTTTTGGCAGAATTAGCTAAAGAGTGAAGTCAGTATTTGAATAAACTAAACATTTAGCTGGTTGTGTTTGGAGAGACTCTTGCTTTCTTTTGTTTTTGTACGGTTTTTATCCTTTTTCGGAAGCTGTTGCCTTGTTGGGTTTTGGTTACTTGGTAGTTCAATTTAAGTGGAAATGATGTCTGGTGATGCTTTTTCACTACCCTCTTTAATAGCAGGGTTTGCTCAAGACCAGAATAATGCAAACCCTAAGCCTAATCCTAATCCGGTGGCCAAAAGGAAGAGAAATTTGCCAGGAACACCAGGTAAGTAGCACGCTTAGCTTCATATTTTGCTTGGGAACTCATCTCTTATTCTTGCATATGTACACAAGTTTCTTTAATTGAACAGTAGTCAAATAAACAGTTTCTATGTCTTCGCAGATCCAGATGCTGAGGTTATTGCTTTATCTCCTAAGACACTCATGGCAACCAACAGGTTCATATGTGAAATATGTAATAAAGGATTTCAAAGAGACCAAAACTTACAACTTCATCGAAGAGGTCACAATCTTCCATGGAAGCTCAAGCAAAGGACCAACAAAGAGGTACGAAAGAAGGTCTATATTTGCCCAGAAAAGACCTGCGTTCACCACGATTCATCTAGAGCTCTAGGAGACTTAACTGGCATAAAGAAGCACTTTAGCAGAAAACATGGGGAGAAGAAGTGGAAGTGTGAGAAATGTTCAAAGAAATATGCTGTTCAATCAGACTGGAAAGCTCACTCCAAGACTTGCGGGACTAGAGAGTATAAATGTGACTGTGGGACTTTATTTTCCAGGTACTATTAGCTACTATATATACACTTGCACTTGATTTTCTTGATTTTCAGTCAATGATCACGTAGCAGATGAAATAAATGCTATCCCTTTGATTTTGAATTAGATGGTACTTCATTTATGAGTATACTAGGTAATAAGTAGTTCTGATAGAACAATTTTTAACTAGGTTTTCTAATATATATATATCAAAACAGGAAAGATAGTTTTATCACACACAGAGCCTTTTGTGATGCCTTAGCTGATGAAAGTGCAAGGATCACTTCAGTTCAAGACACAGATCTAAATTTCAGAAATGACACAGTAAATTTGCCCCATGGATTTTCCAACCGGCCAGGAGTTCCAGATATCGCAGGTATTTCTCAATTTAGTGCAGGTTTCAGACCTGATTTCAGTGGCATGAGTAGTCCAGGAAATTCTCTCGGTGCTGATCAACAAAAGACTGGACTTTCTCTGTGGATAAATCAGGCCAATTCACACATTACTCCCAATTCAAATCTTTACGTGCCTCCGATTTCTACTGGTTTGCCTGAGATGGTGCAAATGGTAGCCAATCTCTATAGTTCATCATCCTCGGCCAATATTCATGGGAATTTAACCTTATCTGGACTGTCTCATGAGTTAAAGGAAGAAGGTATTAACAAAGCCAATATGGGGGATACGTCAGCTTCTTTGTATTCTGATAGAATTCAAAACAAGCAATTAAAGCTAGCTGCTGTACCCATGTCTGCGACAGCACTTCTACAAAAGGCAGCCCAAATGGGTTCTACAAGAAGCAATCAACCTTTCTTTGGCAACAGTTATGGATTGATGAGCTCTTCTTCTTCTTCTTCTCCTACAACAAACCCCATCTCTCTCAACCAGAATCCAAACGAGCTATACCATGTCTTTCAAAATGTTAAGCAACCTGCAAGCGAGAGCCTAACAGCAACTTATAATAGTGTAGCAATGAGTGATGCAGTGATGGGTACATCAAGCAATCTTGATCAACTTGTGATGCAAACAAGTGGAAACCTACAAAATGACCCGACTCAGTTGAAGTTGCAAAGAGGTTCAAATTCTACTGAGAGTGGCTTAACGAGAGATTTTCTTGGTATGAGTAGTGAATCCGGTCGTCTATTTTTGCCACATGACCTAGCTAAGTTCGCTTCAATAAGTTCAGCCATGAGCTCGAACCATTTCACTGCCAATCATTGATGGTCTTGCACACTATTGCATGCCTGTTTTAAAATAGCACAAACTTGAGGCTAAAACACCCGATCTAGGGACCGAGTTGGCTCGGTCGTGGAAGGTAAGGGCGCGGCTCGTTAATGGTAGTGATAAATGAGACTGGAAGTGGTGGCCCGGTTGATGAAGCATGTCAGAAAATAACTAAACATTGAACAAACTCCAACTCATGCATGTTCTCCTTGTTTTTTGTTGTTGTTTTTATTTTCTTCTTGTTGTTCTATTATGTGTCTTAGCTCTTTTATCGTATAGTCGGATCAATATTTTCCTTTCTTTATTGAAATTGAAGGGCACGGAAAACAAAGACATATCGTTGACTGATCGTCAACGTAATCCGGCTACCTCGTCAACGTTGATGGGTTTTGAAAGCAAAACCAAGTCTTTGTTATAGTGAAAATCGAAAACAATACAAACCGTACGTTGGTGTTCAATTTGCTTAATATATAGTATAATATAGTCTTTAGAGAGATTCGGCTTTACAAGTCTCTCTTTCTTGTCTAAGATCAAGCAGTGTGTAATATTCTAGTGTCTCTCTTGACTAGGGAGAATCTAGCTAGGTAGGGCAAACGCTACGATTGGCTAGACTCATGAATTTTTGGGGTGTTAATTACGTCAATGGAAGCTTAGGAGAAAATTTAGGGGCCAAGGAAAAGAAGTACGATTTGTCAAAGGCAGTATGATGGGATTGTGAAATTCCCCATTGCTACATGGAGTTAAAGGTTTATTCTCCATGGCAAGTTATTATGCATACTGACAGTTAATCTAGTGTTCGATGCATAACTCATCTCATGTCCGAAAAGTTATTTGAGAGTTGTACTTCTTATCTTTTAAATAAAATTAAATTCATAAATATTTTTTTCCCTATTTATATAAGAATAAACAGTGTAACTAATATATCTAGTGATCTTTCAAAATCCAAATCCTAAATATTCTTATCGTCCTAAGTCTTGAGAAATAGAAGCAAATCTTTATGAAGGAAATGAAATGATTCTCATCGATGATACCTATTGATTAGAGCAAGAAAAATAATGAATTAATAATTATCTCAAGCATATTTGAAATGAAAATAATAATCAACTCTGGTACATGAATCGAAATTAATTCCTCTAAAAATTATAATTATGTTTGTTCGATTGTTACATCTTCCTCGGCGAAAAAAGGTGTTTAAGACAAGTTGAAAATATAGTTTCTATACTGATTTAGAGTAAATCTCGGGGCCTTGGGTCCCACGACTTTTTTTTAATCTTATAAAAAATATAGATACTATTATTTAAAAAACAAAACAATGAGTTTTACTGGATTTTAACCGAGATTTTTTTAGAATTCACATCATTTCAAATTAATTTTTTTTTTATTATTAAAATCATTGTGCCGTAGTTATAAATTGTTAAGGGGATGTTTGAGAATATAATAATAATTTTTTTTAAAAAAAAATGCATTAAAATAAATTAAATTTAGTATTTAAACGTGTGTTTTTTTTTGTTTTAAGAACTCTGGCCCCAACCAGATAATACAATAACGACTTGACCGACGAGGCCAGACTGATGGCCTACACATCAATGCATGGGGAGTGGGGAATCTTTGCACAATGGCGAGGCTGGGTTTGGACCACTAATTACCAAGTTGCAAGCCTCTCTCCTAAACACCATTGGATATATATCTTCTTCTTTTCAACAAATGCTACTTTTCTAATCAAGTTTATGCTATATAATACGAAGATTAGCTCACCCATAATCTAGTTAGAAAACCATTTTCCACGTTCTAAACAATAAAGGTCTTCTTCAGACAGTTTTAAGGGGACCTATTGTGTGTGCATGCCTCCCAAAGTCTATGGTGCTGGGTCACTCTGGGCCGGCAGCGGCACATATTTGACTTTTCACGGGTGCTTCTATTTATTTATTTATTGATTGATAAATCCATTAATTAATGTCTTTTATAGTAGACATTTGCAAGCAGATGAAATGGACATCTTAGAAAGTTGGAGTCTAGGATAGTTACCTTTTCACCATTACCCATTTATAAACACGAAAGGTGTACATTTTTTAGAGCATTGAGGAAGAGGAACTTTATTGTAATGAGTATTACCTTTTTATTGGTACTTGCCACGACCATCTTTTTGAGACCTGGGCGGGTTATATCTTTGGAGTTTGAAATTACTGTTCCAAAACGACATCTCTCATTATTTATGGGATGTTGCACATACATCGAACTAGCTAGTTTTGGACAAAAGAATATTGGTCTTGCGTTGGATGCTAAAGAAGTTTTTCTTTTTTTTTTCTCTTTTGGTGAAATTTGTTGATGTATAAGGTTACATTTAGATTTTAACGTAAATTTTTTTATTATTTAGTAGAAGATTATATAGGTATTTTTATACGTTGAAGTAAACTTTCAAGTCAATCAAAATTCAGAAAGGTCTTGCGATATAGATCATAACAAGTTGTATGAATTTTATTATTTACTTTCTTTTGATATGTGGACTTTTTATTTGGCGAGAATCATTTTCTTATAAGGATATGACAGCTTGTTTGGGGAATTTTTTAATTCTACAAGAATCTTTAATGGGTTGCAACATAATTTCCAAATGTGATAAGAATTCATTAATGTTCCAAAATCATTTTCTTAAAAGGATTTCTTATTTATCTTGGCAATACAAGGAAAAAAATAATAATGATATTTAATGACAAATTGATTAGCTTATTTTTTAGAGTTACCTAATCTTACAAGGAAGGTTAAAAAAAAGCAACAAGGATTTTCATGTTTTGAGAGGATTCTTTAAAGCTACAATTAATTATTATTTTTATTATTTTTTTCATGTTTGGGCTT
>Ga0307517_10009230_pt1 | contig 14021 bp, 5 predicted proteins | sample 23_EM_MG_FD_194515 | JGI IMG/M metagenome (GOLD analysis project Ga0307517, IMG submission 194515) | Populus trichocarpa ectomycorrhiza microbial communities from riparian zone in the Pacific Northwest, United States - 23_EM | ecosystem: Host-associated > Plants > Roots > Unclassified | place...
TTAGAAATCCTTATGTTTTTCACCTAGGCAGGTCGCCCATGAGAATTAGACTAACCAAAAAAATCTTTGTATTTTTCTATTAGTGGATAGGTCACCTATTACAATGAGATCAATGTTGAAAAACTTTCATATTTTTCATAAATGAGTAGGTCCCTTAGAAAAATGAGATCAATCCTGAGAAATCTATATATTTTTCACCTTGATAGGTCACTTATGAGAATTAGACCAACTTGAAAAATCTTTGTATTTTTCACATAACGAGTAGATTGCTTGAAATAATTAGATCATTTTTTAATACTTTTTTTTTTGTTTTTCACACCAATAGGCAGGTTGCCTAGAACAATTAGATCACTTTTAAAAAATCTTTGAATTTTTCAACAACAGGTAGGTCACCTAGAATAATTAGATCACTTTCGAAAAATCTCTGTATTTTTTACCAACAGACATGTCACCTTGAATAATTAGATCACTTTTAAAAAAATCTCAGAATTTTTCACACAACAAGCAAGTTTTTTAAAACAAGTAGATCACTTTTTGAAAAATCTTTGTATTTTTCACACAACATGCAAGTCACCTCAAATAATTAGACCACTTTTAAAAAAAAACTTTACATTTTTCACTAACAAGGTGACTCGCAACAAGGTGACTCGCCTCTTAAGCGGCTAATTTTAAAATTTTAGTATTTCTCGAAGAAGGTCGCTTCTTGAATAACTAGTTTTGAAGTTTTACAAGGTAAAAAAATCACTTTCATATCTTTTGTTTTTTTTTCTTTACAAACTTTCTATATAAAGTCTTTTACAAGACTTTATATTGTACACGTTGTAAAGAAGGAGCAACTGTTATAACCTAATTTTAACCTCATTTGCTTTTATAATAATTTTTAAGGGGTGTTAAATTTGAAATTAAAAAATCAAGGACTAATTTTGATTAAAAGAATGATTTGTCAACTTGTGAAAAAACTAGGGACTATAATGTGTTTTTATCCTTCTCTCTCAATCTTCAGTTTGAGAAAGATGATCATGATATCTTAGTTATTTATTTTTAAAATTGACTTTAAACTCTAATCTAGTTTAAATTTCAAAAAATATAATGAGTTTGTTTTGGACTTTGAATTTTATATACTCTATGACTGTTGTATTATAAATATAGATATCAATGCAAAGAAAAAGTGGGGGAGAGGGTCAAAATCTCTACATTGTGGGAGATTAACAAATTCTACTTTAAGAACAGACCTAAAGAATAAAAAAAAAACAAAGAAAAAATCTAGAACTCCCATACATAACCCAAAAATTTTCCATAGAGGATTTGGCCAAAATCACTTCCTCATCTCCCTCATTTTCTTTCTTCCATCACTGTCTCTTTAAAAACAAAAGAAGAAGAAAATCACCAACCACCCACCATACCAATTCATTGATTCCAGCACATGAATGCCAGCACACTCATGGTAGATCCAACTCTTCCCTTCAATTGCCAGCCAACCTCACAACAACTGTCTCCACCTTCCTCTCCAAAACTAAAGCTTTCATTAACAGTAAACCCACGTCGCTCTCTCTCTCTCTCTCCCCATCGCAAACCCATAATCCCAGGACAATCATTAACAGCCTCTAAACACATCATTTGCGGTTGGCCCATCATCATGCGAAACCCATAACATTTCTCTCACAACAACACCTTTATTCACTTAATTGTTTCAGCTGAACCGGCCTTCACAATAGTTAGTGTACACCAGCACCGTGAGTCACACCAACCCTTAACAAACATCGTGTGTCTCACAACCAGCAACTCTTCCTACTCCAACTCACATGCTGTCATTTGTCTCTCCCAAAACAACAGCAAATTTGTGAAGATATGAGGGAATTAGATCAATTTTGTTGTATGGATGTTTTTTTATTTTTGCAGGTAATATTGATTCTCATCAAAGGCACAAGCACAAAAAGAAAAGGGGAAGCTACCCAATCTATTGTGCCGTGCTCGATCCAGGACTCTAAAGTGTCATTCCATGTGTTGTTGTCTGTGGCGGCACGTGATAAACACGCGTTGCGGGAAACCCATTATTACTATAACATTTGGTTTTATTTTGGCATTCTGATTATATTTAGGAACATTATTAAAGGTTGATTTAAAAAACTATTACAACCCTTCATATAAAAAAAAACCCTAATAATACTAAACAAGAAAAAAAAATTCTTCAAATAAGAATAAAACTTGAAAAACATAATAATACAAAGTAGAAAAATAAAAATAGAAAAACATAAAATTAACAAATAAAAATATATATTTTCTAAAAAATAATTCTTTCATCAATCTCCTCAAATTGAAAGGAATTCGTCCTCGAGTTCAAACCTCAATCAAAAACTCTTCTTCACCATGAACATCCTTCTATGTGTGGGCTTTCCCGTCATTCGTCCCTAACACAACATCTTTGTGCGGGTTATCTCATTATGAATCTCTAACACAACACTTTTATGCAAGGAACCCCATTATAGATCCCACCAGCAGGATTTCTAATAACAACAACCGATGCATACGAAAACAACATATTAGTTTCTAGACATTTTTTTCTCTAAGAGGAACCTCATCATCTTCTCCTATATAAGAATGTCTTTTCTTGCAACTTTTTCTAACCATGGTTATTCAACAACACACATTAACTTATGCATACGAAATCATTAGATTTTGATTCCAATTAACGCAGTAAGAAGAAAAGGATAGCAAAATTTATTATAAGTAAAAACCTTCAAAGATCAAGAGCATTACTATAACTATTTGAAGACACATAAAATATTTAATTCTTATTCATTCATGTCTCACTTACCAAAAAACTATTACAATCAATCATATAAAAAATAAAAAATTCTAATAATAATAATAATAATAAATAATAAATAAAATGAGAAAAATATTCTCTTCAAATAAAAATAAAAGTAGAAAACATATTATTACATAATAAGAAAATAAAATAAAAAATAATTAAAAAAACATCTAATTTCTAAAAAAAACTCTTATACAAATAAAATAGAAAATAATATAATAACATAGAATAAGAAAATAAAAATAAAAAACATAAAATTAACTAAGAAAAATCTAATTTTATTTTTATTCGAAGAAAAATCATTCCTTAGCTATTAAGAATTTAGCGAATTCTGAACGATGTCGTCAAATGTCGTTGAAATTCAATTATTTTTTGTAGTCGGATTTGAAAATTGGGCGTCTTAATTTTAGACCCAAATTGTACAGCAAAACAATTCATCAGGTAGATCTAGATTTTAGATCTCCTCTCCTCTCCTCTCCTCTCCCAATTGAGCAAACAATCTCTCTCTCCTTTCCTTTTCCTCAATTCTATCCTAAACCCTATTTACAATTCTGTCCTACTTTGTCTTCTCTTACCGTTCCACTGGCAATCCAATCCTCAGGTTAGGGTTTGGAGATCGGGCATGCCCCTTTTTATAAATAGGATTTAATTCATATTATTATTATTACTATTATTTTGTAAAAAAAAACAACGAAAGAAAATAGAGGACGAAGATGATGATGCCGCCGGTAAAAACATCGTATAGGGATCGGACACAAGAGTTTTTGAGTGTAGCAGAGAGGTTAAAGAAATCGTTCTCATCGGCGAACAATGTGGCATCTTCCAGCAGTGGTAGCAGCACCAAGGCCGATGCCACGCGATCTGCTGTGGCGATTCAATCCGAATTTAATAAAAGAGCATCCAAGATTGGGCTTGGGATCCACCAGACATCGCAAAAGCTGGCAAAGCTCGCAAAACGTGAGTTACTTGATTGTATTTCGTACTTGATTATGTGAGTTTCAAGATTGATAATTGATAATTGAAGTGAGTAATATAGTGTTATGGAAATGGCAACGATTCAGTAAAGATGCATTCTTAAAACACAACATTGCTAAAATGCGTAGGACGTGTTGGAATTAGTTGACTTTTACAATTAGTTTATTATGGATCAAAGAGGGTTGGAGATGGAGATTTGTTCTTGATGCAAATGATGAGTTTTGGCCTGTCACTTGTTTGCTTGCACTCCCTTGGTGTTTGTCCATAAATAATTTTTAAGGATAAGTTCTTGTCAATGTAATTATTATAACATAATTTTATTTTATTTTTTTAATCATAGGATAGTGTTCCTTCTCGTTTCTTTTTGGAACTTTGTTAATGGGACATTTGAGGGGTTTTACTTGGCATACGTTCAGAAAAATTGAAAACTGCTTCTAACATGGTGTCTGTTTTTATCTATTTTTTTTTTTTAATTTCTATCTTTCAATGATACCATCTATGTAATTTTTTCAATTCTTAGTCCTTTACATGCACAAAATCTTTTTTTGGACAAGAAAAGAAATGTCAAATGTGATTTAGAATTATTACTAGCATGTTGTAACAAATAATTTCATTTATGATTCATGGTCAAAGAGTAAGATAATTGTATTATAATTTGGAAAATGTAATCAATAAATTAAATGTTCTGCTTTGAAAATGTTCCAAATGAATCTTCCACAAAAAATTATAGAAGTGGTACAGGGATTTTGTGGCAAGTCAGACCGAACCAGAGGGCCTTAGCTGATCAGTTGCTCTATCCACTTTGGTCAACTGCTAGGTTCAAATTACTTATATGGCATATTTTAAAGGTTTTCAATCTATGGGGGTGTGAAGTAAATGAAGGTGAATATAATGGGAAGGACAATTATGTTATACTGATACTGAGTGAGAACACTCATATTCTTCATATTTTGCGTGCATGAGCTTCAGGTTATTTAATTTAGGCTAATTAGGTAAGTATTGTCATCTTTATCCTCATCTTTTATCAGTCTGTCTCTTCTTTAATTTTTGTTTCAATGAAGTTTCTGGAGTTGACTTTGTATCAATGATTACCGGTGCTTGGAAACTGAACTGTTTGGAGTATTTGTGGATATAATGGAATTTGAAAATCTCCAAGAATTACTCTCTGGAAGCATTTATTGTGAGAAGACACATTTTTTTGTCATCCTTATGGTGTTTTGCTTTGAGGGCTTTTTCAGGAGTCTGTAGTGGATTGCCAATGATATTGAATTCCTCTGTTGCAGTGACTTTGTATTTTTTTTTCTTATTTCCTCCTTAATCCTTATTTTGATGAATTTTTGTCTCATCAAAAACAGATCCTGGAAATAACTAGTACCTGTAGACTGATCGGTAGGGTTGCAACTATTAGAGTTTCACCACTTATTGGTGGTCTGATGTTCCTCTGTTTCTCATATAACGTTGTAAATGTCCATAAATAAGTGAAGTTAAGTTCTTTGATTTTGAATTAATAGATCATTATTCTGACTGGGAGAACCATGGGCTATCAGCTTTGCTTGGAGAGCTGTATACCTCCTGGAAGTGTAGGGTGTTGCATGCACAAAATTTTCATAAGGGTTCCAAACTACTGATCGAATATGATACTTAGACCTCATTACCTTGAAGGTTAGCTGCAAGAAATTTTAGAAACCAAAGCCATTGAAATGGAAGTGTGTTGATTTAACTGTACATTGTCTGTTCATTTTTCCTTTCATTGGTTGATATCTTTTTACACCAGGAATGCTACAAATGAATCCCTTGATTGTGCCACTTTTATTGAAATTTATGATTATAGCCTTTGGTCATTCCGTTGCTTGGATCTGAAAAAATGTTTTCCTATACATTTTTTTTTTTAGATTACTGTTGAAAACAATTTAGCCATTTTGAGGCTGGAATTGACTTGTAATAATCTAGAGAATTCAAAAAATGTTTGGCATTGATATTTATTGTATGTTTTGATCAGTGGCAAAAAGAACATCGGTGTTTGATGATCCAACTCTGGAGATCCAAGAGTTGACAGCAGTAATAAAACAAGATATTACTGTGCTTAATTCAGCTGTAGTAGACCTCCAACTCCTTTGCAGCTCCCAGAATGAAAGTGGAAACATCTCAAGTGATACTACAACTCATTCAACCACAGTTGTGGATAACCTAAAGAATCGCTTGATGACTGCTACAAAGGAGTTTAAAGAAGTCCTCACAATGCGGACAGAGGTAATTTGAAATTTGTTATTTAACACAAGAGGCAGCTCAATATTCTGTAATTGGATTATTGCTATTGTGATTTATTGTTTATGTTTTGAATTCTCTGTTTATGTACAGAATCTAAAGGTTCATGACAATCGAAGGCAGTTGTTTTCTTCCACTGCTTCAAAAGACTCCTCAAATCCCTTTGTTCGCCAGCGTCCACTTGCTTCCAGGACAGCTGCTAATGCATCACAGGCTCCTCCCCCTCCATGGGCCAATGGTTCTGTATCCTCATCCCAGTTATTTACCAGGTACAAGTTACAGAATTTGTTGCTATTAAGAGGTGTCCTATTAGGAAGTTGTGGTAGGAACAACCTTTAACCTCCTTTCCTTTTTCCTTATGCGCTAATTCATGAAATTTCCTTCCAATTTTGATGTGAAATTTTTTGGGCATGGGATGATTGTGATTCTGATACATGAGATTTTGGGGTCAAGAGACAAGAGTGTCTATTTTCCCACTGAAATCATCCGCCTTTTCCTTTGCAGCAAGCAGACAGATGTAGAGTCCCAGCCACTTTTGCAGCAGCAGCAGCAAATGGTTCCACTACAAGACAGTTACATGCAGAGCAGAGCTGAAGCACTTCGTAATGTGGAGTCAACAATCCATGAGCTGAGCAACATCTTTACTCAACTAGCTACTATGGTTTCACAGCAAGGAGAGCTTGCAATAAGGTTTGTTATATGTTATGGTTTCCATCGCTAGAAATGAAGCTTTGATTAAGCAAATGCGTTTCAATATTTGCATACATATATGCATGAGGATTATCTGGACAGTTGTAGTACTTTTCAGCTCCTCCTATTGGGAACAGTTTGTGTGTCACTAAGTCCTAGACATGGCTGTCCTTTTCTTAAAGATGATTGTCATGTTGGCTGCTACTATCTGCCATTGCATGATATGATTGGGATTAGCAGCTTGAAAGGATCAAAATTCACCAGTACAAAAAAAAAGAACAAATCTACAAAATCATAAAAAAGGCCTTACTAAAAGCGAAAAAAGACCAAAGAAATTGTTTAAATTTATCTCCTTTTATTTCAACTCACCTTATGGCACCTGCTGGCACAGGATTGACGAGAACATGGAGGAGACACTGTCAAATGTAGAAGGTGCGCAGGGCCAACTAGTCAGGTATCTTAACAGTATTTCATCCAACCGATGGCTGATGATGAAAATATTCCTTGTACTTGTTGTATTCCTCATGTTTTTTGTGTTTGTTGTGGCGTAAGGGTATACAAGAAAAATGCACTTGAAACGTATATTTCCCTTTCATTTTCCTGCTCGCGGTGCGTTATGTGTATTCTTGCCCTTGAAATTACGAATGCAAAGCATGTATGTATATTTGTACTATGAAATCAGGTCAAGGGGGCCTACCCATTTTTGACTTTTGACTTCAAACCTTGTTAATTTATTCCAAAAATCCTTCTGGTTAATGATAATTATTGTAAGAGTAATAATAGGGCGTTGCTTGCAAGCTTGAGAGGGTTTTGGCAAAGCTTCAGTGCTTGAAGAAAGCTTCTTTATTATTATTATTATTATTATTATTATAGAAGATCATGTAAAGTCATAAAAAGTAAATTGCAACTCAATTTTTCTTGAAGTGAAAACTAAGAAAAATCTTACACTGGTTTTAAGGTTTTAACTTTTAAGGTTATCCTATGTCATAGTAAGCTTACCATTTATTTCTACATCTACATGAGATGATATGAAGACTAGGCTAACTCGTGATTCTAAAAAAATTATTTTATTATTAAAAATTAATTTTTTTTTATATTTTTGGATCGTTTTAATGTGCTGATCTCAAAAATAATTTTTAAAAAATAAAGAAATATCATTTTGATGTATTTCTAAGTAAAAATTATTTTGAACCGTAATCGCAATCACATTTCCAAACCGGTTCTAAAAAAGTTTAATATCCCATCAAAATTAGGGTCATTGTAGTCTAATAAATTGTAGTCTAATAATAAATTTGAATTTTAGTTCCAAATCAACCTATCAAATAAAATAATAAAAAAGCTCAATTACATCAAAAAAAAAAAATCCTAATACGTAGGTTTTTTTTTATACATAGCCACCTAGCACATCAATAGAAACTTGGGGTCCATTTTCAAACTCTAGATGGGATTTGTAGGATGAAAATGCTAGTGTCATAAAAAAAAACAAAAAAAAAATGTAAAAGAGATAAATCAAATCCAACTTAAATAACAATAATATAGAAAGAAAGAAAAACCTACAATATTAGCCTAGGTCCTAAATATGAGATAACAACAACATAATAACAACAATAATATAGAAAACCCTACAAAATAATTAATTTAAGATACTAGATGTGAAAAGGCTCATAAATTAGAATATGAGTAGTTGGTTAGCCTTACTTTTTATTTAATGGCTTATTAATTTGAGAAGCATAAATTGTCGGTTTGCCTCCACGTGATCCTTGACTTTTTGTTTGATGGTTTATTTTTATATGAAAAATAAAATCATATTATAATAATATCTCAATCACCCTTTTATTTATAAACACACCAGAAATGAAAAGCACAAGGGATTTCATTCTACCTCTCCATACAAAATACTATTTACTATAATGATGTTTTGTTTTTCTTCTTTATTTTTTTTTAATTTCACTTTAATCCTTTAATATTAGTTTTATTAAGGATTGAATTTTTTTTTTCAATTTATTTTTTTTTTCATTTTCATCCTTAAATATTGAGTTTATTGATAATTAAGTTTCGTGATTTGTTTTGAATTGCTTTCTATGAGGTTATTTTCGTCTCATGACTCGGGTCACGGGTTTGACGAGTTAACCTGGGTTGACTCAAGTCCTTTTTTTAATCGAATATTTTTTCAATTTCATCTTTCAACATTGGGTTAATTAGGAATTAGGCTTCATAATATGTTTTAATTTGCTTTCTATTGAATTATCCCGGTCTCATGACCCGGGTCGCGGGTTTGGCAGGTTAACTCGTGTTGACTCGAGTAATTTTTTTGTCTCATTCTTAAATATTGGGTTTATTGGAAACCAGATTTGATATTTTGTTTTGATTTTCTTTCTATGGGTTATCATTGTCTCATGATCTTGCAAATGGATTGGTAGGTTAACCCAAGTTGACCCAAATCGATTCAATATATTGTCATCTCAATATTTATAAAAAATATCATCTTGAATATTTGTTTTGAGTCAAACTAAGTTTTTATCGGTCATCCAAGTTGTTTTTAAACCCTCCAAGTTAATCAGATCACATTAGGTCAATTCTCATAAGGTTTAAAAAAATCTACTAGAAAAAACATTAGCAACGCCTAAATATTTTTTTATGTTAAAAAAAATTGATCTGATCCACAGTGTAGCGCAACCTAATAATTAAAAAAAAAACCTAAATATCATGTCCTATGTTTCAAGCACACGAATGCTTTTTAACATATAAAAATAAATTAAGATCTCTAAAACCAATTTTATTCGATTAGGTCAAATCATATTAATTTAATATAGAAAAATCACCAAAACTTCACACAATTCATGCAAGGAATAACAAAATATTTAAGCAATATATAGATCCATGCAACACAAAATAAAGTTGAAATTTGAATTGAAAGTTTAAGAATAAAATATTTAATTACCTCAATTATAAGATCAGGGACTTAAACACTAGAAAAACATGGACTAAATTGAACAAGATTGAAGATATTAAAAGCAAAAGGAGTAAATGTTTGTAAAGGAGTAAGCAATACTTTTGATGATGTTGGAATGGGGTTGGTTTGGTGGCATTAGAATCGTCCAAGATGGATGATGATTATGGGCTGATGAGTCTTTAAGAAGGCCATGTGCAATTGAATTGGGGTGACAGCAATGAGAAAGAGAGAGAGAATTGTTCTTTAAAGGTTTAAGTTGGTTCGTCCTCATATGTTTCAACCATAGTTATTAAACTTGGGCTGGACTGACGGGTTGATTCAGGACTTGATGGCTAGACCGGTTTAGATAAGGTAAAAGACCGGAATAAGCAAAAACCCGACAAAACCTAGTTGACCCATGACCTGGCAAAACCCAGTTGAGACCCGTTTTTTTTTCAAATGTGTTTTTTCTCCTAGCTAGAGGCCCCTCTTTTTTATATTTTTTAGTTGGTTATTAACCCTTTTCAAAGTTCACTATATAAATATTAGAATAATATTTTATTTTTTCAATGTGAGATTTGAAACCCTTTAGTATATATACTTTATGTTCACAAGAAAAAAGTTATGTTTTATAATGTGGGATAAAAAACCTTTTGAAATAATCTTTTAAACTTCATTATTTATAACATGTTTAGTCTATATTCACATGAATTATTACTTAATTTTTTTATATGAAATATTAAAATTTTAAATATTTTTTTTTAATTTTTCTGGATTAACCCGGGTCAACCCATATAACCCCGAACTCGACTTCTCGGTCGGGTCAACTCTCAAGTTGGATCTGATAACTATGGTTTTAACTGTGTAAGAGGATCTTTAATGGCAAAAACCATTTAGAAAAGCTAAATTGTTGATATAACTTTTTAAATAGTGTACATATGGTTTTTTTTATGTGCACTCCAATGAAAAAAAATATTTTAATAACTCATTTGTATTTTAATATATTTAATATTAGTACTTTTAGCTTTTTAAGAAAAGTTTATGTGATGAAATAATGTTTTGGTTATTTTGATAAATATGCAGGAATGACTTTTTTTTACATAAAAGTCATTTTGGCTCTTTCATTGAAGCTGCAAAATCAAGAAAAAAAACTAAAAAATTAATTATTTTTTTGCTCTCCCATTGAAAATGCTCTAAGAAGGTAGTGTGTGTAAAGCCCTAAATTAGTCATTCTAGAGTTTTTTTTTTAGTTTTTTTTAATTGAAAAAAGCCTGAAGCATAGACAAGCCTACGACATTCTCTCTCTCTCTCTCTTTTATGATATTGTTCAAATCAATTGAGTAAAAACCTCGATTTGTAAGGGTTTGAAGGGTTATTAAGTAATTTGGCATCACCACATGGCTTTTTCTAATTGGTTTATTTTTTTTAAAAAAAAAAATTTAACCATAGATGTTCAGGTCAGCTTACGCGCACCTCAACTAATCCCCTGAGACCCTGAAGTTAACGACCATGTAAGCCTCCGGTGGCCTTGCTGTTTGTGGCATTTGAACTGGTGATCTCTGAGGAGTAAATCCAAAGTCTGATCAGTTAAGCTACCCCCTCAGAATTATTGGTGTATTTTTATATTATGGGATTTGGTGTTAATGACTTGAGATTTTTTTTTCTTGCACTAATGTGGCTTTCGAGCCGCTGTACTATTCACCATTAACTATATGAAGGCAAACTAAAAGATAGGCATTTTATTGTAGCCATTTCATTGCTCACCGAGAAAGAAGATAATTATCGGTAGGTATCAAAATGTTTTTGTCCCTATAAGTTTTTTATTTTTATATCTTCGGTCTCTCTATAGTTTTTGGTGTTAACATTTCAATGCTAAAAATTTATTTACTCACATTTTACTTTTAAGATGAGAAAATAGCAACAAAAACAAAAGGAGTTATTGTAGATTGCATTGTTCCTCTACAATGCTATTTTCATTATTCAGTAGGTATGGAAATGTTTTGATCCCTATAAGTTTTTATTCTTACATCTTTGGTCCCTATAGTTTTTTGTGCTAACATTTCAATGCTAAAATTGTATTTACTCACATTTTACTTCATAAAAGTTGAGAGGAGAAGGTGGCCTAAAAAAAAGGAGAGAGAAGGATTTTATTTGGCTACATTCCAAATATAAAAAAAAGTTAGCATTGGTGTCAATGAGCTCATCTTGAAAACACAAGTTCAATAGAAATGATTTAGACATTTAATTATGTTAAAAGGTAGATCAAAGCTCACAAAATTTGTTATTCAATTTGATTTTGAAATTTTAGACTAATTAAAGGGTGTCTTGGAGTTATAAATAAGGTTATTGAGATAATTAAGATATTATTTTGGTGTTTTTATATGAAAATATGTTAAAATTTAAGTTTTAAAGTTCTAATAACTCGAACATTTATTTTCGATGGTCAGAATTAGTTGTAGTGGGTGACATGCCGTCTACCCAGATAGATGACATTGACTTTTTTATAAGCTAGATGGTGGGCTTGACTTGTTAGGCCTAGAAACACCTTATTTTTTTGAAGGCTAGCCATCTCAGCTTGGCTTTGCAAATCTAGGCACGTATAGGCTTGGATTCTTTTGGTTTTTTATTTTTTATTTAATTATTTATATTTAGAATAATTTTTCTTTAAATAAAATTATTAAAATGATATTTAAGAAATCATCCTATCATTCCAAAAATTTTAAATTAGATTAGAGATTTTTATAGTAATATTAGTAATTACTTTATGAATGATTATATATGAACCTAATATGTAATGTTTTTTTTTTAAATTACCCCTAAATATCTGATAATAATAAAATATATATTTGATTTTTTTATTATAAAGTTTTTATATAGTTTCTTAAATTAATTATCTTTTCACACAACCATCTATAAATTATCAATACATGATTGTTTTTGAATTGAAACTTGTTTTTTTTATCATAATAAGTTTTTGTTTGAAAAAGCATGCTTATAGTAAAGAGAAACATGTTTTTTTTATCAAAACAAAAAATAAATACACAAATAAGGATGGAGTATTTAATTAAAAAATATTTGTTTCCTCCCTAATTTAATTCATCAGATTCTTATGAATATTTATTTTAATTGTCTTTAAGTCTTTATTAAAAAAAAACATAATATTGATGAAAAGATATGTTTTTGTCAAAAACAAAAAATAAATACATGAATAAGAAAAACGAATCTTGACTAAAGAAATATTATTTTTCCAGAATTAAATTGTTAGAATTCTTTTAAATATTTACTTTAATCTCTATTAAATTAAATAAAAATAGATTTTAAAAATAACACAGTGGAATCACATGGGCATAATGGAGATAGCTTTATTTTAATTTACTTTCATAACTAATAAAATGAAATGACACCCTTGTGATTTTGCCATATTTTTTTCTTATCTCTCTACAAGTTTTCCTTTAACAATTGATTTGGATCTCATTATATATATCTTTTGCTATTCTAAAAAACAAAAAAAAATTACATTTATTTGAATAAGCATATTTTTTCTTTTATATTTATTTATTTTATTATAAAATACAACCAAGAGCTAGTAAAATATCAAAAAGGCTATCAATCAAATATATATCAAAATGCGAGGGACATATTTTGAAAATGTTAAGCCATGAAGATATAATTAATTATTTTTATGTTTTTATATCGTGTTGATATTAAAAATAAATTTTAAAAAATAAAAAAATATATTATTTTAATTTATTTTCAAGTGAAAAACATTTTAAAAATAATAACTACCACGATGTTAAACTTTAAATTAGATTAGATAAGTAAATCATCTAGCAGGTAACCCAGTGGTAAGAGTTTGAGATCAAGGGGTTTGCTCTCCTTGTGGTCTCAGGTTCGAGCTCTGTGGTTGCTAATATGATGACCACTGGAAAGCGCAAGTTAGCCTGAACACCCATGTTAATAAAAAAAATTAGATTAGATAAGTAATTTACAGAAATTATTAATGTACCTTACCAATAAATATTGTGTAAATCACTTATTATAACAATCAATATCATTTTACAGAATAATTCAATTAATATTTATCAGAATTAAAAATAAACACATCAAATATCTTCATGTAAAAGAATTAATATGACATGACAAATACAGAACTTAACTATATTAATCAATTTTATATTCTTTGTTTATATATACATAAAACTTGGTACCAAGCAAGAATCGTTGCAATAACTACAAGGGCAAGCACATAAGATAACGGCAGCTTTAACGCCTGACTTGACTGTCTCGTTAGTCTATCCGTCCACCAGAATTCAAAAACTAAAATACTAAAATATTAGAGCGGGCATT
>Ga0307517_10009231_pt1 | contig 14019 bp, 16 predicted proteins | sample 23_EM_MG_FD_194515 | JGI IMG/M metagenome (GOLD analysis project Ga0307517, IMG submission 194515) | Populus trichocarpa ectomycorrhiza microbial communities from riparian zone in the Pacific Northwest, United States - 23_EM | ecosystem: Host-associated > Plants > Roots > Unclassified | place...
GCGTCAGGACGCAAAAAGGGCCGCGTCCAATGCGTCCGGACGCTGACTTGCGCGTCCGGACGCATTGGACGCGGCCCTTTCACTTCCCGACGGAATGAGCCGCGGCGGACGCACCCAGAACAGGAGTTTACGTTATAAGCGCCTGGAACGTCCGGCGCACAGGGTGAGCGGGGAGAGACAGAATGCAAGGTATTTTTTTTGCTGATGCCCCTCGTACCTACAAAGACCCGTAGGGTACGAAGGCAGTAACTATGCCCAGTAACTGGATCGGGTGCATCCACAAAGGAAAGGTTGGTGAAAGATGGAGTCCAAGCGAAAATGCTCGTAAGTGTGATCCCGAGGACAAGCCATGTAATGCCGCAAGATCAGAATACAACATGGGGTCGCATGCCGAATTCTCGATGGAACCAACCAAAGTAGAAAGGCCATCTTCTGTGTAGTGACTTATAATACCGCCGCTGACCACGGGGGCAAGATAATTGGTAACCAGTGCTGTCAACGGATGACAAGGTACTTGGTTAGTATAGAGTTAGCATGTATACCGCGATTGCTCAGACGCGGAATATGAATATCGAAGCATCTTCGCTGCTCTTAGAGGAAGCAAGCACGGAGAAGAGATCTTATCCATATAATAAGTTTCTACATTATTGTTACCAATACTTCGACTATCTAGACCGCAGTGCCCAATTATATCTAGCCTACATTCCTGGTGTCTTCTTAACGAGTTTTCCGAAATAATAATGATTCAAGGTCCTAGCTTTCGGAATACCTCACTCCGAGACTAACACCTAACTCGCCCCCAGCAGAGGTAAGTTCACCAAGCCAGACGTCTACTGGCGCCTAGTCTAGCCCTGGGTTCCGAACTCCTTCAGGTCAACCCCATACGCATCCTGTAGGCAGAGGGCTTCCTTTCCCCCTTTCAAGCAATTATCCCTCATACGAGTCGTATGGCTGCCCTGAGGCTCGTTTGTGCTGCACCCACCATCAACCCTGCGGCAGGCAGTCACTGCCCAACCTTTCCCTCCCTACCGAAGTACAGGGTCCCAGACTCCCACAGAGCTCTCTGCACCCACTTCCTCTGAATCGGATGCCACTCTCCTGGAGAACCAATCGCCCACCCTCGAAAGTCAGGTCCCATCTTCCTTTAGATGAGCTCGCCAACCTGGCAGGCCCCATCCCCGGATCCCTCTCCTTCGCCCCCCTGGCCAATGCTACCATCCTCCCACAGCACACCGCACTCCCTTCCCACGACGGCATAACACACACCTACAGAGCCCTCAAGGGGAGAACAAGACTCCTACTGCTCAAAGAACGGAGGGGCCTGGCACCGCCCCCTCCTTACTATACCTTCCCATTGGCGTTAACCCCCTCCCACCCGTTTATGGGACTGGGAAAGTTTATTGTGAGCCAGATCCCCCAGAGGAGACTACAAAAGAGCTACCTCACTGCCAACCTCTCATGGTCAAAGGTAAAGGAGCCCAAGCACTGCCCAAGATGCGGTGAAGAGGAAGAAACCTTTAGCCATTGCATACTTCGCTTCTGGTAAACATCCGATCACAGGGAACGCCTCCCCATGGCCTGTCTGACGTGGGCCCTGACTTTCGGCTTGGGAGCTTCAAAGAGCTTCTCCTGGCCATCACAGCCTTCTTAAGAGCCACCGCGACCAACTACCCACCCCACATTTTCCCGTCCCTTCCTCCCTCACTGGCCTCAATGGTCTTCCCGGCATCAGCAAAAATAATTATATGCGTCCTGAGCGTCCCGTGCATCAGACGCTCAGGACGCTCAGAAAGTTAACCGTTACTCTGGATGCGACATTGGCTGGACGTCACGTCTGGACGCTATTCCCCATCTACCCCTGCGGCCTCGACGTCCTGACAATGTCCACCACCAAGCGCATGCGTCCAGATGCCCTCAGACCCTAAGTTCTCCCGCATCCCAACGATCTCCTTCCTGTGCCTCCCTCGTCATGGCGGAATCCAACTCCACTCTAGCATCTGGAAAACTATCCAGATGCTTAGTCTTGCGGATGCTACACAGCGATATTTGAACCCCCTCTGCATCAATTGCCATGTCTGGCTATAGGCTCCCAATGCCTTCCAAAGAGCTCACATGTTCGTCGCGACGGCATCGTGATGGCTCACTTGCATACTCTCGACGGCGTCGTGATAGCCCACATATTCTAGACACCGTCTTGACGACGTCGTGATAGCTGACATGCATACTGTCGACGGCGTCATGATAGCACAGATATTCCAGACGCCGTCTCGATCGCTCCACTATTCATTTGTATTACTAAGTGCCATTCACAAAAGCTTCGAGGCGCCGGTGCCCCTTGTATCGTGACTTTGAACCTCATCCGCACCTTGATATTCTATTACAGTCACTAGACAAAAGTCTTGGTGATCGCTTAGTCAGCGAGGACTAAGCGAGATAATCCAAGTCCGACACCCCCCAGCCCCACCACAGTGGAAAATCACGTATGGGGTATCATACTACATGCATTCTTACAGCTTTACTACACAACTAATATTTTATGTTTAATTCTTCGCTTTGTTCTACCATCGAAATGCGATTATCAGCCTTTTGCTAAATACCCCTTGGAGACACGGGCATGTCTCACTATTCTGCAATCACCAAGACTTATGTCTAGTGACTGTATTACTAGTCTACTCCCGTGACCAGGGTGTCCAGCACACCCTGGCCACGGCGATTCTACGTTTCTGAGCTCTCGCTCAGATCTCGCTCAGAAACAGACCCCCAATTGTCCTCACGGCTCCACAGATCGGCCAACCGAAATCTAATAGTTTACATTTCCTGCAAATCAAATTCCCTAAACTCAACGGTTCACACATCGCCAAGTCTACAAAAAACAATTCTCTCACACGCGTGCGTCACTTTCCTGCCAGTCGTCCAGGCTCAACGATAGCCGACTGGCGAAACCCGGGGTCGCTGGCCCCTCTTGCGCTAGTCCCAGCGTCAGCTCCTGTGAGTTACCTAGGCTCACCGGATCTGAATCTAGCATCTGAAGGGCCTGGGCGAACGACCCCTGGTTGTAGTCAAACGACAGTTCGCTCCCCTGGGATGCATCTTGACTCTGCCGGTAGTGCTCTAAACCCCCGGCGTGATTGTTGAGCGGTGTGTGTTCCCACACAGCAGCTCGTCTTGGATTCCGGCTGGATAGCTGACGCCTGGATAGCTGACACTCCAGTTCGGCATGACCTGCGTCATGATTGTCAGAAAAAGCCTTCACAACTTTCCTGCATCATACGATGATTTTGCTGGATCGTGTCTGTGATCGTCTCACGCAGATTCCTGAGCATGAGTTGCTGCGTTGGCCATGGTACTGCCCGCCAGGTGTTCTTCTGCCGTAAGAAAAGGTCTTGCAAGATTGGTTTGTCATCAGAACAAAAACCAAGGCCGGGGGGGACATTGAGGGTCTCCTACCTCCAACTGCGTCAGGCTTGGAGTCCGGAGGATCCTGATACACCCCAAGTCAATATGCGCGTAGTTGATGGTACAGGATTGCACAAGTGAGACACACCATCGTACCATTGACACGATTGATGAATTCCGGGTCTAGCATCCCAAGCTTTCTCTTGCCATTGAAATACTTACCATAGATGGCGTCGGCAATCTGAGGAGCGAGGAACCGGAATGATATAGGCTGCATCCAGGTCATAGTCAGTCGTGATTCGAAGTCCTGGTTGGGCGACAGGCGATGGGCTGATACACACCTCATATCCATTTGTGGGGCACATGAACCTGTCATCCTCGAGAATGTATTCGACTCTACAAGCGATGGCAGTGGGGTCCACCTGTAGTCTGTATAATTCCCGTATATGATTTTTTATATAATGGACGAACTGCGCCCGCACGCCAGAGTGTTTTTGACGTATCTTTCGTAGTTTGTGCAGCACCCTTTATGGTTGTGACCTCTGACTTACAATGTCTATACTCTTCGACGACGGTTCAATATTTCCGGCATCCGCAATCTCATCTTCCCCCCGACTCCAAACACAGCACCTTAGACGTCAAAGCAACCGGGTTCGGGAGTGGGTAAACATAAAGGGTGTACTGAAGCCTCAGATCCTTTGCTACGCCTAGTATTTCCCCCCCCACGCCTGTCACCGTGTTTCACCCCGAATTAATTATATACCGGACAGACACAGTTCCTCTTGTACTCGGTTCGCCTGGTGGACTCGAGCTCCTGATACCAGACGTTGTTGTGCTTGGAACGCCAAGTGGGGACAAATACTGTGCTATGCTTGATGATGGGACTGTCGCCGGGGACAAGGTCCTACCGGGAGTTATGGTCACACGGGCCGCAGGCGTCAGAGGGACAATTGCTGCCTCCTGTGAACCAGAGTTGGTCAAAATTCACACAGTCCTGGGGCGATTGTTTCCGTCTGTCTCCACCAATCGTGGCCCACGACGACATCTAGGTGTTGTCTCATCTGCACCATCGAGGTTCGCTCCTTCAGGTTCAGTGTCCGGTTCAGTTTCGTTGCCCAGAGGTGACATCTGATACTCATCGCTGCTATCGTCGCTGAGGCGGACAGGTTCCATATGCCCTTGTCCGTCAGCCTCCATCTCAGGTTCAGTATATGCTGTGGTCTGAATTGTGCTACTCCGGAGGCGCTTGGCCGGTCGTGGTAGAAGCCGTCTCGCGAGTGGTGGTGGGGAAGAATTACGACCCGATGATTCAGCACTATTGGAGCTGCCGGATTCGGTCTGTTGTGTTACTGATCTGGACAGCCTATCCGCTGGTACGAGGTCGCGTTGATGCCCGTTCATATTGCCCCCTCGTGAAGTTGGCTGATTCGATCCCCTGGAGTCGGGTATGACGTCGTGCCTTCGCTGGCTCAGATTGCCAACTCATGGAGTTGGCTGACTCGACCCCATGGAGTTGGGTATGATGTCGCGCCTGCGCCCGTTATGATTGCCTACCCGGGGTGCTGGCTGACTGCTGGAATTCGGATGCATGTAGGATATAGGAAGGGTAGTGAACGTTGGTAAAGATTGGAGTCAATCTGATAATTGGATGTGTCGAGTTTGGTGGCAGCGAGGAGGGAGTATTTTCCTTTCCTCGAAGAAGACGCGTTAGGTCTTATACCTGTACGCTAGGATTTAGGGGTGTGGTAGGCTCACTTACTATCACTCGGTATGCAAGGGAGAGATGTGCTACACAAAGGGGTTTAAACTTTCAATACCATATCCGCGGTTCAGGAATTAGGACTCACAGGTCTATCGTGAGAAATAATAGACGAAATGAAGCTGTCGCTAACGTCAGCGGACATGCAAAATCTAGCTGCAAGCAGTATCGGTTAGTGTCCAGGGCAGTTCGCGGGACACTTACCACACCAGAAGAGGATTAGGATCTACTCTCATCTCCCAGCGTCGAATCATCACCACCAACCGAAACTGTATTCAAGGAATACAGTACTGCTTTGTGAATAAACAGACGCAGGGGGTTGACGCCAGACCGAATATAACTATGGACAGACTATCACTCGGTATGACAGTGAAAGAATTGCGCACGATCGGTATTGGAATTATTGCCATCGTGGCCGCGCCAGCGACGCAGATAATCGCAACATTGGTAGGGCACATCATACTGTCGTCAGGAGAGTTAGACGGGACGTCCGATGCAGAATATTTCCCTACAAAATAGGGGTTTGAGATCGTGAAGCCTCAAGTTTGGCTTTGGAGCTGAAATTCAAGACCTCTATAGGACCCCACACAAGGGGGTACTAGTAACCGTCAAAAAGCAGTTGAAATCTGGGGTCCAAATAGTCGGTCGGGAACTCACCTGAATAGACGAGCAAGTCCAGCTTTTGGACTTGGAATCTCAGAAGGTCCAAGAAAGCTTCGCCACGCAAGTCGCGGAACGACTTGGTGAAACAGATGAGCGACAGACCAGACATGAGGCTCTCACTTCTCATCATCACGAAGCAGTACAAGGAACTGGCGAACCGTCCTTGCATCGAGACCTACTCCTCGACGAGGAAATTGTTCGAATAAACGAACAACATACACGGGAACTGGAAAATCACGAGATAAGCATTAATCTCGTAAGGGATGAGCTCCAACGACAACAAGAGTATCGAGAAGCCCAAGATGGAGAGATCGCGGTGCTTAAGGCTCTGGTGGAACAGTTGTTGGGTCAGACGAAAGGGAAAGGCAAGGTGTCAGATCCGACACCAGAGGCTTCAGGGGCGGGAGGAGGAAGACCACCACCACTACCACGATACGGAGAGACAGGAGCTCCAGGCGGAGGAGGGGGAGGAGACCCCGATTCATGAAGGAGAAGGATCTGGTAGGAGGCCAGATAAAAATAGGAAAGGAAGACGCGCGGAGAGACCCGCACCCCAGCCAGAAGAAGACGACTATGACCTCGAAAACGACGAACAGTTCAACCTGTTCTCACGGGTCATGGCCAACGCCTTGGGACAACAAACACGAGTCCCAGCGGAACCCCCTGCCATGTTTAGGAACGAGAAACATCAAGATATCCGCATGTGGCTAATGACATGCACAGATTATTTTGGTCGAAACAGTTGGCAGTGAGAGGATGAGGCACAATGAATCCGATACGCCATAAGCCGCATGGATGGAAAAGAAGTCGCAGCGTTTGCGTTAACCTACCGACGACAAATGACCGGAGGAATAGTTTATACGAGACAAGAGGGATACGAGTTCTGGCACGTCTTTTCAGAACAAGCCCTGCGACGCTTCGGACCCACCCATGAAGCGGAATAATCCCTAAGAGAAATGAGATCAGTCAAATATCGCGGTGATGTCGGCAAATTCTTGATGGAAATGGAAAATCTCAACATCCATGCAAGAGTCACTGGGATAGCCTGGAGAAAAATGATTCAAGACGAACTTCCCGTAGACGCATTGCGACGGCTCTCGCATCGAGAATATGTCGAGAATGTGGAATGGTTGGAAGCAGTCAGGAATGCCACCTGAGCAGAAGAAGATTTCAAAGAATGAAAGGATGTTCGGGGCGGCGGTCCCTCCGGCGTGACACGAGGCGAGAAAAGAAAGTTTGAGGATTCAAAGCCAACGGTTCCCGCCAAATGTGTAAACAAACAGTACACGGCTACCGAAAAGGCGGCCTATCAGAAAAAGAAGGCTAGGGAGAGAAAGGTGAAGAAAGAAGGGTCGGTGGCACCAAAGGAGGAGGTTAGACATACGGTGTGGTCGGAAGCACACCAGGGCGTCGATCAGAAGGTTGTCGATAAACGGAAATCTGACAAGAAATGCACGCGATGCGGAATGAAAAACCATACTTGGAAATACTGTCGAAAACCGGTACAAGTATCGGCTATATATCGAGGGCAATCAAAGCCCAAACAACAGTCCGCATTCGCGCCAAAACGACGCCCCCAGGTAGCCACTGTGGCCGTTGATCGCCAGGGAGAAAGCTCACGACCAGCGGTGCAAAGGCCCCCAGCGTGGGCTTTTGAAGATGACGACATTTTATAAAAAGTCATCCAGGTACCGACAACGACGGTGTTCGGGTCGTGAGGTTGCCGCCTCAAATCGAAAGACCTGCGGAGTACTAGAAAGTTTCAAAAGTATTCGGACACCTTGGCGCCAAGAGAAGAAATCGTCCGGTGCCAAGACTTTTGAGTAAATTGGCTAAATACACCCTGAGTTGACAAACACCTGTATCACAACAAACATTCTTATTTAGCTATAAGTCCGGTCCGCCCAACTTTAAAACAGAAGCGAGGTAAGAGAATCTATATACTGGAAGAGGGTTAGGATTAGCTAATTTGGGATAACTAGGAAAGGAGATTACCCCACGACGGCGTGCTGTAATCATAGCATATCGCTCTCTGGAGGTCCCTATAAGCTTCCGGCAAATCCAGAGTGTCACAGCGGTTTCAAAATCTACAGCAAGTGATATCTGGAAGCACGCGCTTTCTAATGCACAAAGATCTCGGCTTCAAACTGAAGTCATACCCACACTCATAGTACCAGTAGTTCCTCTGGTAGGATCTCCGCAGGTCGCACTTTCTTCAGGGCTACTACCTGGGGCAGCACTTCTTTCTGTGCTACCTCCTCTGATGCCACTGTCTTTGGTGCTACCTGGTCTGGTAGCACTTCCTTCAGGGCTGCCACCTCTGACGGGTCTCCCCTCGGCACCACCTCCTCCGACTTCGCTTTCTTTAATGCCACCGCCTCCTGAAGCACTCCTTTCTGGGCTGCCTCTCCCAGCAGCGCTTCCTTTGCCTTTCCTGGCAGAGCTTCCTTTGCCTCTCCCGGCAGCACTCCCTTTGCCTCTCCCGGCAGCACTCCCTGTGGCTCTCCCGGCAGCGCTCCCTGTGGCTCTCCCGGCAGCGCTTCCTTTGCTGCCACCAGCGGCGCATCCTTTGCTGTCCCCAGCAGCGCTTCCTTTGCTGCCCCCGGCAGCACGTCCTTTGCCTCTCCCGGCAGTACGTCCTTTGCCGCTCCCGGCAGCTCACCCTTTGCCTCTCCCGGAAGCCTTTCCTTTAGTGCCACCGCTCCTAGCAGCACTTCCATTGGTGCTACCAGGCCGGGCGGCGCTTCCTTTTGCGCCACCTCTTCCAGCACCTTGCCCTTTGATGGTGCCCGCTTTCCAGGAGGCGCTTTCTTCTGAGTTGCCGCTCCTGGTACCACCTTTCTCTGTGCCAGGTCTCCTAGAAGCACTGCCGTCGGTGCTACCATCTCCGGCAGTACTTGCTCCTATGCTGCCTCACTCAGCACCACTTCCATCAATGTTGTCTCTTCTGGCAGGACTCCCTTCGGTGCTGCCCCTTCCAGCAGCACTTCCATCCATGCTACCGCTTCTGGCAGCACTTCCTTCAGTACTCCCTTCACTGGTAGCACAACCAGCACCGCCTCCCTTGGAACGACACTGCCTGCTACCCGTCCCTCAAGCTCAACCCCCCAGGCGCACCTTCCCCCAACACCACGTGCTACCGAGCTCCTTCCGCTTGTACCCAATTTGCTCCTTCAAGCACCACTTCCACGGGTTTCAACACCTCCTCTTCGTGTTAAGTATAACAAACAATTTTCACTCCTTGAACTGATCAAGAAGAGTGTATTAGACCCAGCCCCACGCCCTGGCCGCCCCCGACTTTTAACTGAGTCTGATAAGGATGAGCTTATCACATTTGTGAAAGGTGGCTTTATTTCACGACGTTTGCCACTAAGAGATATACGGCGGGAATCTGGCTTGACTCATGTGAGTGATTCAACAGTTTTTAGAGCATTGGCTGAGCGTGGCATACATGCATATCGAGAAATATTTAAGTTTATTTTGAGCACTGAAAATAAAATAAAACGCCTCGTAAGCAAACCTGTTTTCTAATAATGTTTTCTATGCTATAGTGAGCTATCTGCAAGTATAATCAGATATGTTGTAGCTAATTCAAGTTATTGATATTAGAATTACTGTTTGCCTCGAGTGGATTGGCTGCCGGAGATGGAATGGGCCAACTACGCTTTTACCGATGAGATGTCTATCGAAATTGGTGGGCTTTATGGCCCCTCTACGGTGTGGCGAGAGAAAGGAGAGAAGTGGCATGATGATTGCGTTGGGGTAAAAAAGAAGAGGGGGAATGCGGTGATGTGCTGGGGAATGATTAGTTGGAATTGGAAAGGGCCATTCTGGGTTTGGGAACAAGAAACAGAGGAGGAGAAGGCTAATGCTATGAAGGCCATAAAGGTTTACAATATAAATTGTACGGTGGAGGAGAAGCATTTGAATGATTCGTGGAAGTTAAGTGTCGAGTGGAGGGAATTGAAAGAGCAGGAGTTAAAGACACTACGGGAGGCAAGGGCAGAAGCCCAGAGGACCGGAGTTAAGATCAAGAGTACGCAGTCATGGAGGGGGAAAAAGTATAAGGTAAAGTCACTCAAGAGAGGTGATCCTCGTGGAGTGGATTCATGGAGATATGTAACTGCTCTTGCCCGACCGCTGCTTTGGCCTACCTGCAAGGAGCGTTTACAGCAAAATCCGGATTTTCTTTTAATGGAAGACAACGCCCCCGCCCATTACTCAGACTTTACCACCTTAGAAAGAGTTAAAGCAGGTATACCCAAGGTGGATTGGCCTCCCAATTCACCTGACTTTAATCCTATTGAACATATCTGGCAGTTAATAAAGTCACGAATACAAACACGCCGGGGGTATGAGCGAGTTACAAGTATAACTGAAATGAAGGAAACATTACAGCGTGAATGGGAGCGGATTACAGTTCAAGAGGTTAACAAGGAGATATCTAAGCTTCCGAGAGTGATGGCTAAATGTATTGAACAGCAAGGTGGAAACAAATTTCATGGTTAAATAGATTGAAAAGCCGGGTGGAACCAAATTCCTTAGCTAGTTATTGTGTTGAATATACCGGATTTTGGCTCCCCCTGTGGCCTTGGCGCCAAGGTGTCCGAATACTTTTGAAATTTTCTAGTAGTCGGTGACGAGATCCCACCGGAAGGCTAAAAAACCAAAGGATCGCGGTTGCCATTTTACGTCCAAAAATCGGTAGTCCGTGCTCACCACGGGAGCCATAAAAAATTACAAGTGAAGAAAGCGGTCGACGAGACTAAAAAGGGAAAAAGAGGATTACCATTCATTGGAACGGAACTTGAGTTGCACGACAGGTGAAGGAGGGTCGAAATCCAGGGTAACCTGACTTTCTCTGCGGGTAAAACAGCCGGGCAAATAGAAGCTGGGGGTGCCTCTATTGGGCACAAGGTTCATGCCCGATGAATGGTGTTTGAGGGGGTCTCGGGAGTGAGACCAAACTCGAAGGCGGAGGTACTGTGGACTCGTCACAGGGGACAGTCTCATATGAGGGCTAAGTTGACGATAAAGGACCACGCATCCTAGTGGCGAACTCGAGAGGTACTCGAGTGAACCACCACTCCTGTGATATATGAACTCCTCGGCAGGTGGTAAAGACCGCTATTAGTGGGCTGCCCGATATCAAAATATTAGACACTTATTGTAAAAGTTTGTCTGAGGAGGCTCTAAGAGCCAAAGCTGCCCAGGCGCGGTAACAAACCCCCACACAACTTGTAACCGCGACGATGAAAAGATTTCATCTTGAATTGAGCGAAAGCTCTAGACCCATTAAAAAGCCTAAGCATTACGCCTGCCCTGAGGGGAAGGCATTCATTCAATTAAATGGACGAAAACACGCGATAAGTGTACTCCTAGATTCTGGTTCACACATCTTTCTCATGAACCAGGATACCGCACGACGGCTTGGAGTCCCGACCGAAGCTAGGGATTTACCGTTAAAAATAACCACTTTCGATGGCGAAACTGCACCTACTGGAGGAATATTCTATACCCACCCCATTCTCCTAGATATCGGTGCCAACGGCCACCGAAGCATGATATCCTGCGAAATTGCGAACGCAGGAAGATATGATTTAATCATACCCTTTGGGTGGTGGCATAACGAACACCCCCTCAAAAATATAACAGACCCAAGTAAATGGGCCTTTGAAGAAACAAGGTGCCACGCTCATATAGAAGATGAGGCGGTGGCGGATATGTTTGAATGGGATGAAACTTTGGCTTACGATGAGGAAGCACAGTACGTAGGAAGGATAGAACGAGAAGAAGGAGGAATACAGTTGGAGGCACTGCCGAAACCATACTGGCAGTACAAGGAGCATTTTGAAGAGAAAAAAGCTAAGATGTTGGCACCTCTAAGAACCTTCGACCACGCCATCAACCTTAAGGAGGGGGCCGAGCCCCCGTGGGGTCCGATTTACCCAATGTCGGCACACCAGTTGAACGAACTGGATAAATACCTCAAGAAAATGATGGCAGAAGGCAAGATCGCTGATAGCGAATCCCCTTACGGTGCCCCAATCCTTTTCGTTGCAAAACCAGATGGAAGTCTACGACTATGGGTAGACTATAGAAATCTCAACAAGTTGACAATCCAGAATAAATACCGCCTACCGCTCATGGATGAATTACGAGACCGCGTTGCTGGAGCAAAGGTGTTTACGAAGCTCGACCTAAAAGATGGATATCATCTTATTCGGATGAGGAAGGGCGACGAAGACAAAACGGCCTTTCGTACACGATACGAACAATATGAATATAAGGTCATGCCTTTTGGGCTCGTCAACGCTCCCGCAACGTTTCAGCCAATGATGAACAAAATCCTAAAGGAATTCTTGGACCACGGAATAGTCGTCTATCGAGACGATATCCTAATATACTCTGACAATATGGACGACCACATCAAACTAGTCCAAAAAGTCCTTGACCGACTCGAACAGCACGACTTGCCAGTCTTGGTGAAGAAGTCGGTGTTCCACCAAGAGGAGGTCGAATTCCTAGGATACCTTGTCAAAACAAGCGGAGTCACCATGGGTGATAGAAAAGTGAAAAGCGTCCAAAATTGGGCACACCCGAGATCGGTTAAGGAAGTCCAAATTTTCATTGGATTCGCAAATTTTTATCGACAATTCATCAAAGATTTCTCGAAGGTTTGCAAACCAATAACCAAGACGTTGAAAGGGAACCCAAAGGATTTTGGCTGGGGAAAAGAGCAGGAGGAGGCGTTTGAGGAGTTGAAAAAGAGGTTTACAACGGCACCAATTTTATCGCATTTGTACCCAGGAAGAAGAATGGTGGTCGAAACGGACACAAGCCACTTTGCGCTAGGATGCGTACTGTCACAATACCAAGGAAGCCGTCTTCACCCAGTGGCTTTTGATTCTCGAAGGTTAAACAGCGCAGAAAGAAATTGCGAGATACCTGACAAGGAATTACTCGCAATAATGGAAGCGTTCAAAGAATGGAAAAGATACCTCTGGGGTGAGAAAGAACCCGTGACGGTATACACCGACCACCAAAACCTACAGTCCTTTTTGACCAAAAAAGTCTGGAACCAACGCCAAATTGGATGGGCACAGGAGTTGACAAACTACAACTTCCAGATAGTCTATCGACCAGGAAGCAGAGGCGGAAAACCAGATGCGTTAAGTAGACGGCCGGAGTACCGTCCTGAGGAGGGAGCTCGTCACAGTGAACAGTCAATTTTGAAATCGGAACATTTCCAAATTTCCGTAATTCATCAAAAGCGAAGAGCAGAGACAGCCCTCATCCCAAAAAGACGCGAACCCACAAGCCTCAGAATAATGAAACTTTCGGATCAGGCTGTTAGGTGGTAGCTTCGGCGTGAGGTATTCCGACAGCTAGGACCTGAATCGTGATTATATCGGAGAACTCGTTAAGAAGACACGAGTAATGTAGGCTAGATATAATGGTTCGCTTTGGTATAGATCGTCGAAGTATTGGTAACGATATAAAAGTGTAGAATAACTTATTATATTGATAAGATCTCTTCTCCGTGCTCGTTGATCTCTATCTACTCCGGGCTCTTGCCCGCCTCTTATACCCTTTCCCGGGGTACATCTAACTATCATACTAGCGAAGTACCTTTTCCCACTTCTCTTAGTATCTGTGAATGTGCGAACACCGTTTGACCCTGAGTTCTCGCACACCACTTCGGCTTTAATCATTGCCCAAGTAATTGCGTCCAATTACTGGTTCTCGATTCTTATGCCATATGAACTTGGTCTGTATATGCAGCCTGGCTCGCTATCATACCAGTCGTTCCTTCCGGTCATGTTGTGATCAACATTTCTCATGCCGGGTAATCATATGCTTACGTCTTACATATCAGACTACATATGTCAGTCGGCTTAACTTTGAAGCGCCATAACTTCTTATCCAACCGTTCGCACTTCGCCGTTTAACTTCTTACTGATAGAGAAACCTTTCTTCTATAGTAATCGGCGAAAACCCCTCGGTCGCATTGCTCGTGCATTTGCGTAGAGACTGATAACGATCCGTTGTGTAGTTGTAATAACTATGACGGGGGTGTGAGTCGAACACGTGACCTTCTGAAAGAAGTCACGTGTTATACCGACTGCGCTAGTTCGTGTGCGTCAAGGTAGGGTAACTTTGCCCTGTAAATCCTTACGGGGAGTCCGTGCGCCTAACAC
>Ga0307517_10009232_pt1 | contig 14019 bp, 11 predicted proteins | sample 23_EM_MG_FD_194515 | JGI IMG/M metagenome (GOLD analysis project Ga0307517, IMG submission 194515) | Populus trichocarpa ectomycorrhiza microbial communities from riparian zone in the Pacific Northwest, United States - 23_EM | ecosystem: Host-associated > Plants > Roots > Unclassified | place...
TCGAAAAAAAAAAAGAAAAATAAGAAAACAATATGTCAAAAGATTCACCATATATACTTATTAATTGTGTTGAGAGAAAGAAAGCTTTATTTCTAGCTTTGGTGTTTGAAAGACAAAATGTTTAAGTAGAGAATTGAGAAGAGGATTTGAGAGAGTGAGAGTTATTTTTAGCTTCAGAGAAAAAAATGAAGTTCTGATGTGCTCGTTGGGTTTTTATACCACGTTTTACTGAGGAAATTACCGATGGACTATTTAATAGTATTATTTTTAATTAGTCCATCGGTGATTCTCTCGATAACATCCCCTTGAAATTTTTATTTTGCACTAAAATTTTCAAAAAGCCCTCCAGATTGTTTTTAGTTTGTTTGTAATTCTATCAGTAAAACTGCAAATAGAGATTCATTAATTTCTAGTGTGTTAAAATTCGCATTTTGTTAGTGATTCCCTCAGGAAACTTGCCACTCAGTCAGTAAACTTTAATTGTCATCACTGACATGGAAGGGGGGTAATTCCCTTCGCATCTGGAATACACCGACAAACACTAACCATTGGTATTTTTATCGGTGTTATGCACAGTAAACAGTGTCATGGGGAGGGGAACAATTCCCTTAGTCTCTGGATTACACCAACAAACACTAACCGTCAGTATTTTTATCGATGTTATGCATAGTGTATAGTGTCATGGGGAGGGGAACAATTCCCTTCACCTATGGAATACACTGATGGACACTAATCGTCATTATTTTTATTGGTATTATGCTAAGTAAATAGTGACATGGGGAGGGGAATAGTTTCATGTGCCTCTATAATACATCGACGGACACTAACTGTCAGTATTTCCATCGGTATTATGCACACTGAATAGTGTCATGGATAGGGGAACATTTCCCTTTGCCTCTAGAATACATCAACAGACACTAATCATTGGTATTTTCATCGGTGTTATGCATAATGAACAGTGTCGTAGAGAGGGGAACAATTCCCTTTGACTCTAGAATACATCGACAGATACTATCTGTTGGTATTTTCATCGGTGTTAAGCACAATGAACAGTGTCATAGGGAGGGGAACAATTCCCTTCACCACTAGAATACACCGACGGACACTAACCATTGGTATTTCCATCGGCGTGAAACAATGTCTGATGCCAGATTATATATTTATTCCCTATCTATCCATCCCGCAAATACTTAAATTGAAAGTTGCACGCACAACACAATAACACAAGTTCACATAACAATAATAAAATAAATACTTCTTTGTAAAGAATTTTGCCAATAAATATTACATTATAGTTTATGACATTACATTTTGTGTTTTGATAGTTAGTCAGAATTGTCTTCTTCTTTTTCAATTGACTCGTAGATGACCATATTATTTGATAGTTTTACCCACATTTACCTAGTATTTTGCCTATGTTATATATAAAATACCTTGATATTCTTTGTTTTATGTTTTGAAGGCACTTTTGGATGTAAGATTAAAAAAGAAGTAAATTAGAGATAATTGGAAGATTTGACCTCCGATCGATGTTTTGTGCAGAGCTTAAGCTCTAGAAGTCAAAATGAAGTGATTCTTGTGGAATTATAAAGCTAACATCCATACATTTCTATAAATATATGGCAAGAAAAATAATATAAAAAAGAGCATGGAAATTGCAGCCTTCAAAGTCAAATCTCGCATTCTGCTAGTGTTGACCTTCGACCATTTCGACTCGAATATCTTGAGCTACAGAAGTTCATTTGATGCAAACTCAATTTCATTGGATTCTTGACTCGAAGACCTATCAAACTACACAATTTCAGTAGAAAAAGAGCTCATATGAGAGATATGTGATTTTTCTAAGATGACACATGAATTTTGTCAGCAGACAGGTTTTGTGAAGAAACAAATTCAAATTACGTCCCAAAGCATCCAAACCGGCATCCAAGTCTTTATTTTGTCAATGTAGCTCCTCTAAGTCAAAATTCAAAGCTTGAAGATTTTATGCATGACTATTTCTCCTTTTTTTAGAAAAATAGTTACTAAAATGTAAATTGTCTACTTAGAAAAGGACTATTTTGTAGAGAAGGGATTAAGGTTTCCTAGGATATAAAAAGATAGAGAAAAAGGAAAGAGGGGGCAGCCAACCAAGAGAGAAAAAAATGCCCTTTTCCTCTACAAACCCGAAATCATGCATTCTTTTTTCTTTTTTATTAGTTATTCAATAGATATGCAAGGCTAAACTCTTTTTGTTTGTTACAAGGACAAAGAAACCTTTGGAATTCAAAAACTGTGAGATTTATTTTACCTTTTGTTTTCAGTTTATATAATGAATGAATATGTTTGTCTCCTATGCTTATTTCCTATGATTGTTTTTTTTAATTGCTAGACCGGACTCTAAGTTATTATTGTAAACAATCTATTGCTAAGTTTGCTATCAAAACCGGAGTTGTAGTATATAAACTTGTGAAGCAACTGAGATTAATAATTGTGGCAAATCCAGATTAGTAATCTTAGGGAGAACATTCAATCGATTAAATCAAACATGGACTGCGAACAGTTATGTTATCTAGATTAATCAACTCATCTAGTTTTTAAGGCTACTATTGAATTAAATTACTAGTGTGGACAATGTGGTTGTTTGATGGTTAGGATTAGTTATACAGCGGATCTGTTAATTAATCAACACAAGAAAAAATAGATAATTAGAGTATAAATTGATGTTTAGTTTCTATGATCAGTTCTGATTTCTGTAAGTGGATGTTTACTTGCGACCAAGATTTGTTTTTCTTAATAAATTTCAATTTTCTTTGATTTAACATTGATTGTTTCTTTTCTGTTTACTATAGCCATAGATAACTTCACAATCCCCCCCCCAATTGCACATCGTATAGCATAAAAATCTGAACTAAAACTTCCTCGTGGGATGGACCCCTTGCTCTATACTATCTTGTTTATTTAAGCAAGGGTAATTAATTTGTGCGACTGCGACATCGCAACACTCGTTGTTAGCTTCATCACACTCTTTTACGTTGATATCATTGCTATTGTTGTTACTCAATTTTGGATCCCACGTGCTGGAGATGGTGTACACCCGTTTTGAACCGAGTGTAGGAGTGTAGCTCATGTTTGCTAGAAAATTGACAAAAGCGGAGGAGAAAGAAATATTTTTTTTTCGAACTCTGTTTGAGCTGTTTTCTGCTCTCTTTATTCTTTCCCTTTGCTACCAAAATCGTCAGGTTTTTCTTAGATTAATCAGGAGTCTTCATAAATGCTAAATTCATTCCTCTTTTTTTTATTATTTTTATCTGGCCTTTAAAGTTGAATAAATCCCTCAGAATTTGCACTAAAAAATGGTTTTGCTGCTATCGTAATTTTTTTGTTCAAATTAGGCTCTGATTCTAACTTGATTTCGTACGATATCTAACCATCCTAGCTATGTTCTGTCACTCATGACATGTTGAAAAATTGACTTATACCTTTATTGGGTCCTAGGGATCACTGATCTTAGGGCAGACTCTCAGTCAGATTTGGATGCTCGGCATGTCAGATCAAAAACCTTTTTGATCAACCAGATTACTGCCACATTCTGTTCTTTAAAACGATTTTATCTCAATTTGAATCCTTCATCAAAGTTGTAGTCCGGGACACGTAGATGAATTTGGGCTTTTGAATTGCTTGATTTCGATATCAGAAGCTCAAGATATTCCCGTTTGAATATCTAGTGTGAAAGTAGAGATTCCTGCCGCGAGAAGGATTTTTGCCCAAGTTCGCGGGCCTGATTCGAAGGATTTTTTTGGACCAAGGACTGAATTGAAAAGTACTAAAATGAGTGATTGAATTGAAGAAGGATATTGAAAGCTGGAGAGGAGGGTTGGATCATCATAAATGATATGATTTTTTACCACACCGAATAAGGAAAATAAGACTTTGTAACATGCACTCTTACCCATCTGATTTCTTTCTTTTTTTCCTCTGCAAATTTCCTGTTGGTTTCCATGTTTGTCTTGCTGATTCGAGAGCTGCAAACCACGTTTTTATTGATTCATTTCAAAGGAAACAGCTGGTGCCTCATGGTCCCAGCTATGGAAGGAAAGAAAGGAGCTGTACCACCCTTTGATCAATGGAAATTAAGTGCTGAAAATTAGAATAGGAATAAGAATATTTCAGTTTCCTTTGTGTGTTTTTTTACTGCACATCAGCAGGGATTTGCATCCTAGAATTAATGCATTGAATCTTTCCTAAATAGAGATATGTTAGACTATATATAAACCCCTCTAATGACCTAGCAAGGGGCGGAAAAAAGAGCATAAAAAGAAGAGAAAACCGGGGGAAGAGGGGCAGAAAAAAACAGCAAAAGAAAGAAGTAAAACACAAGAGAGGCAGGGAGTTTAAAAAACCGCAGATAACAGGGGAACATAGGGGTTCTTTCTTTGATCCTTTCGTCACTGTAAAAAAAACGAGAGGAGAAAGGAGAGGCAGGCGACAGGGAAACCAGTAAAAGCAAGAGAAGTAGAAGGAAGAACGTTCAATTCATCAGCACAGCTTCAGCGACTTTGCTTCGTCTGTCATTTACCAGTAGCTAAGGAGGCGCACGTGAGCTGTCTTTCGGTCTTTGGTTATTATTTGCTGCAAATAGGATCTGTAGGTATAAGCCCCAATCTCTCCTCCTTTGTTATTTTTTTATACTAGGCATTCGTTGGTTATTCGGTTGTAAAACTTTTTTTTCCTCTGAATAATTGATTTCTGTTTAGACAAAACCAGCGCTTGTCCATTTTCTTCCATGATGTTTGAGTTTAGCTGTTGTCCATGTAAAATAGGTTTGTCTTCATTTAGGGACTTTCCTTTTGTTTTCCTTACACCCGCTAGATAAGAAATCAGTCGGCCATTGTTTTGTTTTTCTTAATGATTGCTCCCAGTTTTATTTTTTTCCTAACTGTCTGCGTGATTTGGCTTTGAATTTTTTTTAGTTTGCTTTAAGCTTATTATAAATCTTAGTAACAAAAAAGAATATATGTGATGGCTGGTTAGCTTTTATTGCGATTTTTTGTGTAATTGTGATGCTTGTGTTTCGATAAAAAAAAATAAAATTTTTCTTATATGTTGCATACGGCCAATACCCTAATATGTTTTGAATGCTCTTTTTTATACAAAAAATATTGGAAGTTTTGAAAAGGTGTTTTCGCATGGATTTCTTAAACCCAACAAAAATTATTTTCTTGCATTTCTGGATTTTACAACATGTTTGTAAAACTCCAAAAGGTATTGGCCAATATTCCAAAAAAATAAAAAATCTTATTTTGGGGGAAATTCATCTATTATTCACCGTTAATGTTTGAATAAAAAAATCCCAAAAGGATGAATATCCAAAATATTTAATGGGAATAACTCATTATTATTCACTGTTAATATTTGGATAAAGAAACCCAAAGTGGTAAATATCCAAAATAATTTTCTATGGATAATAAGTCATCACACATCCTTGAAAGAAGCCTTGATTATAATCGAGGACATTTCAATTTTTTACTCCACGGTTTACGAGCCGTGAGAGTATAAAACACTAAGGCAAAAAATAGGTTTTTTTAAAGCGCCTTAGATTTCTAAATTTTTGTCCCTCCTCCTTGCGATTTACGAGTCGTAAACTCTTGAAATACTAAGGGAAAAATAAACTTTCGAAGCACATGGAATCTCCTTGGATTTCTATCTTAATAAATTTAGTTTAAATCAAACCTAGAAAAACTGATGGGATTAGAAAACACCAATACTATAGCAATTATAAAGCAAACCAAGCACCAAGCAGCTTACCTTAGGTAGGGCGTACTAGGGGTGCTAATACCTTCACTTTACGCAACCAGTCCCTTGCCTTAGAATCTCTGAAAGACCAGTTAGGGTTCCTAGTGACCAAAATACTAGGTGGCGACTCCCTTATACAAAAAAAGACCCAAAATCAATTCGAAGGTCGTCGCGCTCCGCTGCGAGGGTGCGACAGCTATCATCATCTTCGTCGACTTGTGCTTGTTCACTGGAGCTCAGAACAACATTCAACTCTTCAACGTCAACATCAACAAAAATATTATTGAAGAAACAAAAATTTGAATTTTCTTCTAAGTCAATCAATGAAGCAACTCAATATGGTTCAACCAACTCACTACCTTGAAAGACATTAACTCCCATATTTGAGTCATTGTTCTCGTCCTAAACAACCTCGACACGACCCTTGGGTTTGGACTAATCAACTCTTGACCAATCCTTTCTAAAGGAAAGGGTGTATGTGTAATAAACTTCCTAGCATTGCTTGGCGAAAACAAAGATATCGTTGACGTTGCAGAGTCTATCTTTAGAGTTAATTTTGACCACACCATGATGGAGATCTACTCTGATTCCTTTGTCAGTAGTGTCATACGAATAACATTGAATAAAAAGACTTTATTATGCTTGCTATAATATTGCAATTCAATTACTTCTTCTAATTTTCTATAATAGTCAACTTTAAACTCACTAGAAGTCAATCCTTTAACACAAAACCCACTATTATATATCTTTCTACCCTGCTCATATTCTTCAGTATGAAACATATATCCATTGACAAAATGCTCATTATAGCACTTCACTTTTCTTTCAGAACCAAAACTTAGTAAAAACAATGTAGCAATAGTATTCTCTCCTAATTTATAAACCTGGTAAAGATATATGCCCCAAAAAGTTGCAGACAAAGCACATTGAGAGAATTGAAATGAATATCGTCAAGATAATATGCAAACTTAAGATATATTCGCTCCATCGTTTTTTACTCAATGGAGCATCTACCCATGCATTTACTATATGAGGCAAAAGTTGGAGACCTAGTCTAGTATAGATGGATGTATCCATTCGAGAGGTTAGAGATTACATATACAATGTGTTTAAAATTGTATTTTCATTGTTCTTATTAATTGAAAACATTCATTTAATTCGATGCAGGTACTTGTTCAATCTTAAAAAAAAAGTTAAAACAAGGCACATGTTGAGACTTCGATATGTGAAGTCTATATTATTAAGGAGATCTCAACATTTATCTCGTACTATTTTGAGCCTTATTTGAGAACAAGAATCAATCGCATCTCAAGGCATGACGATGGTGGTGAAGTGTCTTCAAGTAGGAACTTGTCAATATTCTCCAATCCTGGACGACCCGCACCAAAAAATGCTGTCAAGGGAAGATATTTGTCTGAAATAGAATTCAAACAAGCACATAATTATATGCTATTTAACTACAATAAACTGAGACCTTTTATTCATTAAGTATAGTACTTAAACTTTGTTATTAATAGACTATTTATCTCTTGTAATATCATAAACTCATACATTATTGAATACCTCGTAGGCTACATTGTCAATATTTACTGTCTAATAACTCACAACTGACTGAATTCCAAATCTTTCGATTACAAGATGAACAATTTTCCACGTAGTTCAGAACACACATAAGTACTATCACAAACTCATTATCTATCAGGATACTTAATTTTATTATAGAATTCTTGTTCATTGTTCATTGTTGTACTTTGATGTGATCCTCGTGAGTGCATCCCATATTCCCTTTGGAAATAAATCACGATAAGCTAATGGAATGAGTGTTTGCATAAACACGTGGCAATCATGGCTCTTTATTTCATACAATATGCAATCCTCCAAATTAACCAATCTTGATATGTTCGAGGCATGTCTATCGGGAAAACGCAGACTCTTAAGCCATTGGTATACTAGTAGTTGCGCATTCTTGTCTAAGACGAAGCTTTCTTTGGACTTTGCGACCCATAACCCAACAAAAACCAACTCGATATTTTTACGGTGACAAAACAACACTATATCCATTTTAGCCTTAATGTTGTCCTTTGTCTTCCCCTTCACGTCCATAATCGTGTTGAAAACATTCTTAAACACATTCTTTTCTATGTGTATGACATCAAGGTTATAGCAAAGGAGATTGGTCTTCCAATAAGGAAACACCTAGAAAATACTTCTACCTAATTGTGGGTCAAACCAAAACCAGAAAACTTCTGCTTACGGGATTGGAAACCAAACACAATGTCACCGTACTCACACCATGTCATATAATTTTTCACTAAAAAGATGCGGGGGTGCAATATCCTTTTCAACTCTACCAACAAAAAAATCCTTTCTATTCTCTCTGTACTTGTGATATATTGGCAAGAAATGTTGGTGGCAGTCAAAATAAGATGTTTTACCGCCGTTTGTTAGCGTGAATGTCTTGTTATTTTCCATTCAATATGAACATACTAGTTTTCCATGCGTGCTCCAACTAGAAACCATTTCATAAGCTATAAAATCATTGATAATCCACATCAAAGCTGCCTTCATAAGAAAATTTTGTTTCATCGATATATCATAGGTCAAAGCCTTAGAGGACCACAACTGCGACAACTTATCAATCAACGGTCGAAGACAAATATCTATATTTCAGCCTAGACTATTAGGACTGGGTATGACTGTAAATAAAAACATGAACTTCAGACTCATACACATCCCTGGTGGCAAGTTATAAACCGTGAGTATTACCGATCAACAAGAGTAAGGAGCAACAAATGACCCGAATAGATTGAATCTGTCTGTACATAACCTAAGACACATGTTCCTTAATTCATCTAAAAAGTGAGGATGCACACTGTTAAAGTGTTTCCATGCTTCATCATTGGAAGGGTGCACCATCACCCCATCCACCACATCATGTGATTTGTTCCATGTCATGTTCTCAGCAGTCTAGGAGTGATTGAGAAGTATCTAAGGTTTCTATATGCGACAAGAGTTTTTTCCCTGTTAGTTTTGGGTTTATAACGAGAATGTCCACATGTCTTACACTCGGTCAACTCAATATTTTCAAGACAGTATAACATGCAGAAGTTTGGACAAATGTCAATTTTCTAGTATCCTAGACTGAGGGGTTTCATCATGGACTTAGCAGCATAAAAGTTCTCTTTCAGCTTGTTCCCTTCAAGTAAAAAGCTTTTTGCCCATTCAACAATTTTATAATAACCAACCTTACTCAACTTATAATCTGACTTGATGGTAAGCACCTATGCAACGACAGATAATTTATTGTGATTTGTTCAGCCATCCCATAATGGTTCGTCGGAATCTTTTAAAAGATAAAAAAACATTGTCGCGTATGCATTAGGTTCTTCATCTACGATTGAACATTGATTGACATGACCGTGATTCATTCTCATTGTATCCATAATCATAGTCTAATAAGAATTACCGTTGTTATTTACAACTTCATGCACATTGTTAACACTAGAAGTTGACTCAATCATTCTTTCTACCATGGTCTCGCGAGGAACGAATGGTTCTCCATTTGCATACCAACGCAAGTATTCCTCCATGAACCCTTTGTGTAGAAGATGTATCGTTACAATATCTGGATCGAGAAACTTTTTATTTTTACACCTCTTGAATGAACACATAATATTGCCTCCACTAATATTTCTCGGATTAGATGTTACATAATTAATAAAACCCTGAACCTCATTACAATAATCCATTCTTCATAATCCTTGGGGTGAATCTCGATACATCCATGAATAATCATCCATGACTTCTATCGAACCTATATCAAATAATGATGACAATATGTATTAATTAACTACGTTAACTAAATAAATTTGCAAAAATATTGGTTTAGCTCAAGATTATTCCACCTACTTTAACACTTCTCTTAATTCATTATCAATTATCTATGTAGATGCAAATTAATTTATACACATTTATGGAAATTACAACTCGACAATAAAATTGACAAAATATAAAACAGACCCATTAAACAAACCATTATTTATCTCATCACAATACACCTAAGTCAGTAATTCGACATAAGTTTCAACAATTTACAAACATATACAATTTTATAAAATCTAAAATAAACTATAACATGTACAAATTCATAAATCCATACAACAAGTTTGTTTGAGAAAAAATAAGTAAACACCTAAAATACATACACACATTACAAAAATATACAAATAAAAAAAATTAACATTTTAAAAATGTGTTTAAATTTTAAAAAGGGTAGATTTGCTTACTTAAGATGAAAAATCTACAATAAAATTTCAATCAGAACACGGTTGCTGTCAAACAAAGTGTTGTTGTGACTGGAAAAGTTGTGGAAGGATGAGTTGTGTTGAGATGAGATGAGGGGGGATGTAGGGGGGAAGGGGGGCTGTTTTTTGTTGCAGAGGTTTTTTAAGGAAGAATGAGAAATAGGGAAATGATAGAGGAGGGTCGAGCGCCAAGTCATATATTAAATATTATCGATTAATTTACCGATGAAATTATTTCATATGTCAATCCGTCAGCAATCCTATCGGTATAAGTGACATAAGTGGTATGGCTTGCCTGTATGAATCCAGCTGTAATTTTGTCAATAACGACATCTGTAAAAACTTACATGTCATCATACTGTTTGATTTTTTAATTCCTTCTATTCCAACTATGATTCCCTTGGTATATACCGATGACATATTTCTGTTGGTATTTACTGACGGAGTTAGAGATGGAAAAATGTAGTTGGTAAATATCACCGTAAAATACCGACAAAAAAAATTCATCGGTGTTTTCGTTTGTATTCTTTAATTTTCTAGTAATGAACTTGCAACCTGATGAAAAATGAGATGGCATACATAATTCTAAATAGGAGCATAGCCTTCAAAGACAACCTTATTCCTAGTTTGCCAATATACTAGAGAATAAAATAGCATATCCCACCCCAAACTTTACTTTTAAAGTCTTGTCGATTACCTCTTGCAAGACCATACTAATGGAGCATAAGATCATATAAAGAGTAGGGTATACACCAAGCCAAATCTAGCTAATTCACAAAGCTACTCCATAGCAACAAAAAATCTTGGCAATGCAAAAACAAATGAGTGATAAATTCAAAGTAAGACAAACAAATAAGGCAAATATCTTCATGTTGAATAATAACTTTCCTACCAACAAGGAGAGCCCTTGTAGGTAACCCATTATTCAAGGCCAACAAAGTTAACAACATATGTTTTGGAATATAGGAATTGTGCCAAATATCAGTTTTTTATTGCTTACCACCAGGAAAAAGAATTCTATCCAATAAGAAGGAGCAACCTTTAACTGAGAATAACCCTTTAATATCTAGAGCCCAAACAAGCTAATCATCCTTGCTTTTGCTGACAATAGTATTGTGCAAAATGCACAATAACTCATTGTGTTGCTCGGATTCCCTCTTCCTTAAAGGCCTACTCCAAATGAATTTCCATCTCCATATGTCTACATCCTAGCAACCCATATCAACAACACGTCCATGCTTGAAATTGCTAATTCTGTACAGCTTAGGAAAGACAAAAGATATCAACATGCTCCCAATCCAAGTGTCCTCCTAAAATCTGATATTGAAGTCATTGTCAAGCCTCATATGACATGAATTCCTTAGTGCATCAGCAGTCGGGTTTGAGGAGTTAGTGGTAGAGACAATATCTGACCAAATTGGGGATAACTTCTTTTTCAATGTGGGGATACCATTAGTGAATTGGAGTGTATACTTATCCACAATAATTTTTTTCCAATAAGCATAATTTCTTGAGCCCAATCTCCAAATCCATTTAAATAACAAGCTTGTATTTTTCATAATGATTGAACCAACTCCCAACCCTCCTCTATCCTTCTCCTTGATAACCAAGTTCCATGTAAGACGATACATACGCCTTCTATCTGTCACTCCAGACCAAAGAAATTTGACTTGTAGCAAAGTTATTTACTTCACAACCATTTTAGGAAAACATAAAATTGACAAGTAGAATAGAGGTAAAGAGTATAAAATAATTTTAATCAAGCACACTCTTCTAACAAGAGATAGCTTCTTACCCTTCTAGGATTGTAAGCGAGTTCTAATTGTTAACAATATGAGTTTCCATGTGGAGATTCGTTTAGGATTAGAGCCCAAAGAAAGACCCAAGTAGTTCAGAGGTAAGGACTCACCTTTGTACATTAGGAAGTTTAAAATTACAGCAGCATAGTCCTCATCAATATTAATTAATGTTAGACAACTTTTTATGGAAGTTGACCCGCATACCCGAACACTTACTAAATTGACATAAAACTCTCTTCACGTTCATTAAACATTGCAAGCTATTTGGGATGAACAACAAGGTATCATCTACAAATTATAAGTGTGAAATACTTGTACAGTCATGCAATTCAATACCAGAAACAAACTTAGCTGATAAGCTTCTACGGAATAGGACTGATAGGCCTTTAGAAACTATGTTGAAGAGAAATTGAGATATGAGATCTCTTTATCATATACCACAAGAAGCCCTAAACTCAGGACACGGAGAACCATTAATGAAGATTGACATCTAAACCGTAGAGATATAAGCCCTTATCCATTTTTGCCAAGATGAGCCAAAGTTCATGTACCTTAAAATATTGTCTATGAAGTCCTACGAAATAGAGTCAAAAGCTTTATGAAAGTCAAGCTTGAAGATAAAACCCTTCACTCCTTTGGACTTCATCAAATCCATTACCTTATTAGCACATATAATAGTATCCATGATGTCCATGCCTTTAAGAGAAGCTGATTGGTTGGAGCTAATGACACAAGCTTATAACATCCCTCATTTTATTCACAAGTATCTTCAATATCATCTTATAGATCCTATTAACAAAAGTAATAGGTCTATAATCACTAAAGGTTATGCAGTTTACAATCTTCAAACCTAGCGTTATATAACTAGTATTTTTTTTTTGATCAAATGTAAGAAATATATAGATCAAAAGGTTAGACAAGCTGGAAAACCAGCAAGCCAAAATACATCTGTACAGAACAAGCATGTGGGAACAGACTCCCAGCAAGCGCAAGAGAAAATACAACCGAAACTACACAAGCCAACAGCAATGTGCAGGAATCAGGAGGGAAGATACTCCCTAGAGACCCGAAGCAAGTGGAACTTGCAGAACATAAATACAATATAAAAGGTGTGTGCAGGGGAACAACCTCCCAAAACAAGCACACTGAAAACAGAACAAGGGAACATGCTCCCTTGAACAAACAGAATAAACCGATCCAGCATACCAGCCGAACCATCCAAATAGCGAAGGGGACAGGCTCCCTCAGCAAAACAGCAGAGCAAGCAATAAGCCTATCCACAGGCCTCAGCCATTGAAGCAGCAGGCAATGCCAACCAGAAAACAGCAGCTCCGGGCAAGCCAGTCATCAACTAGCCTAGCACAAAATCCTCAAACCAAGCAGGGGAAACACCCAGCAACCGCTAAGAGCAGAGACCAATCAGAGATTAAGCTGCACAAGAGATAAGAAAATCCCCACAATCCTGACAAGCAGGAACAGAGAAAGCAAGCAACAGACAAACCAACAAATTAACTGCACAAGACATAAAATCACAAGCAACCATATAAACAGTCCAGAGGAACATGGCATCCACCCAAAAGCAGGAACCACAAACTCTGCCAGACAAAAGGAATAGACCATCAAAAGGTAATGTGCAAGTACAAAAGAATTCTGAGACTAACATAAATAAGTCAACTTTTAGCAAGCCCCATGTCTTCTTATAAAATTTGAAATTAAACTCGTCTGGACCTGGGGCCTTTATCCCATCATTATTAAAGATGACATCATAAAGCTCATCAATTGTTACTACTCGTTTAAGATGATCAGTCTATCTTGAAAATAGTTTCTTGAATCCATTGCTTCCCAATAAAGGTCTGTGAGTATTGGTCCCTATAAAGATTTAAGAGAAGAAGTTGAATGCCCTATCCTTAATCTCATTAGGAGTTTTAAGACAAATCCCATTCTGCATAACCTTCTGGATGTGATTCTTATTATTATGAAGCCTAGCTGACATATGGAAGAAACATGTGTTACGATCCCTAAGTGTTACCCAGTTCAATCGAGCATTCTGTCTCCAGATAGACTTCAACTTCCTATTAGCCTTCCACCCTTAGAAATCAAGGTACTGAGATTACCTTGCTCCTCAAAGTTAAGACCTACAG
>Ga0307517_10009233_pt1 | contig 14019 bp, 6 predicted proteins | sample 23_EM_MG_FD_194515 | JGI IMG/M metagenome (GOLD analysis project Ga0307517, IMG submission 194515) | Populus trichocarpa ectomycorrhiza microbial communities from riparian zone in the Pacific Northwest, United States - 23_EM | ecosystem: Host-associated > Plants > Roots > Unclassified | place...
TTTAGCTTTGCAATTTTTTTTCTTTAAAACACTGTGAATTAGTGCAGTGTTTTCCCATATGATTTTTTTATGATTTTTTTCAAAATTATCTTTGTCGATTTTTTTTGAATATTGAGTTGGTTAAGAATTATAATTACAATAAAGCTAAATCATATGAGGAAAGCGTTGTGGTTTTTCTCACAAAACACTGTGGATTGCTACAATATTTCTTTAAATGGTTTTTTATTTTATTTTATTGGGAAAAACGCTATAGTTTTCCTCACAAAACATTGTCAATTGCTACAACGTTTTTCCTCATGGGTTTTTTTCCTTCCAAAATTATCTTTGTTGGTTTTTTTTTTAATATTAAGTTGATAGAGAATTTAGCTTTGTAATTTTTTTTGCTTTTTATTAACTGAAAAGCTAAATCATGTGACGAAAGCACTGTATCTTTCCTCACAAAACACTATAGATTGCTACAAATCATTTTGTTTAGTCTCTAAGTTTTTTATCATCAATACAATTTTTTTTTTCCGTCATGAAATATTTACTCCATCATACCTTTAATTTTTATTACTTATCTAACACTGGTTCACAATTATAACACTATCAAGTGCATTTTTTTTATAAGCCTGCGGCAGCGCGTGACCATGTTATCTCGTACAATACTCTAAAAGGCGTGGGGAAAGTACTATAGCTTCCCCCACACCTTTTATGCATTAGTGTTTCACTGTGCACAGTGAAACTCTTAACTGTTTTTTTTTGTTTTTAATTTTTTTTCGTTTTTTTTTCCTGTTTTTTTTTTGTTTTTGTTTTTTATGCCTTTATGGGTTTTTTTTTGCTTTTTTTTTCTTTTAATGAATTTTCTTTTGTTTAATTTAGTTTGTTAATGTGAATTTTTTTTTAGTTATCAGACTTTCATGACACGGATCTCGGGTTTGACAGGTTAACCTGGTTTGACGAGTTAACCCAGATTTTTTTTTTGCTTTTTTCCTTTTTAATCAATTTTTTTCATTTAGTTTTGTTTGTTAATTTTTTTTCGTTTAACCCGTCGATTTTTTTTTCTATTTAGTTATCAAACTTTCATGACGCTAATCTCAGGTTTGACGGGTTAACCTGATTTGACGGGTTAACTCAGTTGATTCATATTTTTTTTTCTTTTTCCTCATTAGTAACATTCTTATGTCTTTTCTTTGTTTTTGGTATTTTTATTTTTAATTAATTTTTTTTAATTTACGTTGTTAATGTTCAATTTTTTTCTATTTAGTTATCAAACTTTCTGACACGGATCCGGGGTTTGACAGGTAACCTGGTTTGACGGGTTAGCCCAGTTAATTCTGGGTAACTCGTCAATTTTTTTTTCAATTTAGTTATCAAACTTTCACGACACGAATCCAAGATTTGACGGGTTAACCTGGTTTAAAGGGTTAACCCAGTTAATTCAGATTTTTTTTTCTTTTTCTTCATTAGTTTTTTTCTTTCTATTGGTTTTTTTTTCTAATTAATTTATTTAATTATCACACTTTTATGACACGACCTTGCAGCCAGACCCGCATCCAAGGCTATTGGGTCTGATATTGCAGTTAGACCTACCGGGTCATGTAAGTTTAATGTTATTATTAATATTATAAATATTACTTTTGGGTCAGACGTTACAGCCAAACCCAAGATTCTTGAATATAGTTTTGCAGAAAGACCTAACACTTTTAGATCTTTGCATTTTCTTGGTATTTTTTATATAAAAAAAATTAACTCGCGGCATCGCGCGGGTCACGTAACTAGTTTTTTATTAGAACCCGTTTGGTATATTGACTGTTTATTTGCTAAAAATTTAATTTTTTTATTTTTTAATTATTTTAATATATTAATATTAAAAATAAATTTAAAAAATAAAAAATATTTTAATATATTTTTAGTTGTAAATCACTAATATCAACCACCCTGTAAGAGAGAAGTCAGGAGTAAAAGAAGCAAAGAAAATTACTGGTAATTAGTGAAGACACGTTCCATGTCTATGTCGCGCCACTCTGGTAGTTATAGCTATCGAAGGTGGCAACGAAGCCCACCTTCATCTTCATCTCCTCAAAGAACTAGATTCTATCCTATACTTAGATTTCTTCTGTCCAATAACTCAAGCAATCTGATTCTCCGTTTTCTTTTCTTACTCCAAATTCTTAAAAGCAAAATAAGAAAGTGAAAGCATAAACAACATGATGAAGACCATCATTTCACGCTTGCTACATTCACAGTCTCCACCATTTCTTAAACCCCAGTAAGTGCTAGCAATTTCTAAATAACATGTTAGTGATTTTGTTTTTTCATTTCTTGAAGTTATATGGCTCTATTCTCATCTGGGTTTTTATCAATTTTCTGAATTGAATGATATATCTATAATTGACTTGCTAAAATTACAAGAAGTTAACTATGTAGGAGGAAGTTTTTTCTGATGATTAAATGAAGGATTGAAAGTGTTAATTACTTACAAGAATTTGTGTTTGTCAACACGGATATGACCACATTTGATGACCATTAAACATACATGGCTGGATTATTAATTAGCTTTTTAATGATTAAATAGATCAAAGATGAATTATGGTGAAAAAGGAGATGGGATGATAAAATGTTGTAATTATAACTGTTCGTGAATCTGCTGTGCATGTTAATGAGTGATCATTGGAGAGGATATTCGTAAAAGATATGAAGGATGCTGGGTGAAACAGGGGTATGCTTTTGGGGCTCGTTGCAATTGTTAATGTGCTTGGCAAGTTTAAGGAGATAGTTTATCTAATGGTCAGTGTTGGATGTATCTGAAGGTGATAAAAGTACCATAATGTGGCTGAAGCGAATCATACATGAATTTTAATGGACCCAATGTCATACTAAAATGATCTATTATGATTGATTCACACTTCTTTCACATATTTTCTTGCATTTTTTTTTATCCAAACCAGAGATTTTAAATCATTTCATCCTGAATTTTTCCCTCAATAGACCGAATTTATATTATCGCATTACAGCTTTCGTTTATTACACCTGCTCCTGGTTTTTAATCCATTATATCTTCATGGAAAATCATTTCAGTTGTTACCGAGACAGTTCACTGTTTGCAGCTAGAATTGGAAGATTCTTGTCTACAGGCTCTGAGAAGGTTGATGGATCATCAAAACTTGAAGAAGCAGAGAGAGAGGAATTTACACCTCCAAGAGAAAAGGTTTCTTGCTCTGTTATAAAGAGACACCTCTCAGATGATTATTCTCTATTTAGAAGTAGTTGATATTATTTTCTTGCTCACTAGAAAGCGATTGGTTTAGCTACTTGTTTTAGGTGGAAATGGATTTGTTGGGTCACATATATGCATAGAAGCTCTAGCCCATGGTTTGAATGTATCCAGCTTGAGCAGGTATTACTTCCTTAATAGGGATCAAGAAAGAACCGAAGGTTTTAGAATACTGCCATTGCTAATTCAACTTTTACTTATCAGGTCGGGAAAATCTTCTCTACATGATCCTTGGGCTAACGACATAGTCTGGCATCAAGGTTACCCATGAGTTGTATTTTTGTTGTTCCTTCCCTCCTTATTGGAATGTGAAGAGTAACACTCCTTTTCATTCTTTGCCGACAGGAGATCTGCTTTCACCTGATTCACTAGGGAATGCACTGAATGGAGTGACCTCTGTGGTATGAGATCTTTTAATCAGTTCTCTTTAGTATTAGATAACATGATCAGAAGATGAAAAGGAGAAGAAAAGTTGAGTTCAAGTACTGATATTAATCATATAATTTTGTATTTGCAACCGCTGCTATGGTCTTGTCAATCATTATGGCATGTGTTGGTTCTTTTGAGTCTTTTGACAAAGTAGAGCATGCTGTTATTGAATAGACTATATTTGTTAGAAAAAAATGACAGAATGATCACACTTTGGTTATTGGCAAGTTAGACGTTGGTAACATACAAGTACATTCGTGAAGTTTTATGTTCCATGCAGTGATACGTATTGGATTATCATGTGCATTAATGATAGGGTTTTTTAGAGGAGAGATTTTTAGTTGTTAACTTGTGCTTGTCATTCTAATTTCTGCTAAGATTACTTTAGCAGTTGGTTTACCTAGTGTGGAGACCTTGTAATTATCCTGTCTGTTTTTAAAATGAGGTATTATCTTCTCAATTAGTTTCATAAGAAAACATTAAATCTGATTACAACTTGACAAAGTAAATGCTTCGTTCTTCATCAATTGTAAGTTTGAGTTGTGAGAATTCTTTTGATGCTTGGATAAATGCTTCAACATTATGCTAGTTCTTGTTCTATTGCAAAACTCACAACGATTGCATCTTTAGTGATATGATTTGTTTCATTTGATGGTGTAAATTTTTGTGGGTATATTGCTTTGAGACTGCTAATTTGTATATCAAAATGTTGTGGCATATATACACAAACACAAATTTTTGCGCTAAGACACAAATGCCTCTCTAAGTTTGTTGAGTTTCAAAACTTTGTATTGCAATGAAAATCCACTTTTAAATAACATTCTTGGGTAGATGTTGGTTGTTGTTTTGATTTTAAGTCAACTTTTGTAGATCTCATGTGTTGGAGGTTTTGGCTCAAACTCTTACATGTATGACATCAATGGAACTGCAAATATAAATGCTATTAGAGCTGCCTCAGAACAAGGTTTGGTCTTTTTCTCTGAACATTTCCTTTTTTTAACTATTTAATCATGTCCTAAATATTCAATATATGGCTATCATTAATTTATTTTTTCAGAAAATTTCTGTCATAAGGATTGAAAGATTAGTTGGTGATTTATGCAAGAATAAAAAAGCAAGGACAAGGGAAGCCGCTTTGGCTAGAGGATGAACTAGGAAGTAGAGAGATTGCCTTTGTTTTTTTTTATTAGGAATTATCATCTTTAATAATCTTTGAGTTATTGCCTTAGGTTGATAAGTGCCTCCACATTCTGCCAATAGTTATTGGGCTCACATGCCACATTTAGTAGGACAAGACTAGTCCATTGGCCCGCGCTACGACATAAGACGAAGCGAAAAAAAATTTAAGCGCAAAAAAAATAACTAGGCATTGGTGACATATCTCCTAAAAAAGAAATAGATTTTAACCATAAATTGAACAATATTTTTTTTTTATCTAATATTGAGATTGAAAAACATTTGATCTACTTAGGTTAACGAGGGTTGACCTGTGAAATTCATGGGGATATTTTTGAAAAAAAACAAATTGAAAAGATCAATCATGAATTAACTGAATGATAAATGACAAAATGGGTAAAAAAAAAAACAGCATTAAATTAAAAAAAAAAACTAATTGAACACGTCATCAAAGTCAATAAATTTTTTATTCCAGAGATTATTTTTCATTTAATTATATGACAATAAAACGCTTGATAATTGTTTTAGGAAACATTTTCTTTAAAAGAAAAAAAGCCATGATAGGCACGTGGAACCAAGATAGCAAAGGTAGATCATTGATAATAAATGGTGAAATTGCATTCTTTTAGGTTTGAGTTAAATAAAAAAAGTAAATCATCGATAACAAATGATGAAATCATATATTTTTTTTTAAATTGAAGGGTAAAAAAAACATTAAACAAAAAAAAGAAACAAATAATAGTCCGGCGGATTAACTTGTTAAACCTGGAAAATAAAATAAAAGAACAAACATTTTTTTTTTAATTTCTTAAGGGGATGGATAACAATTTTTTTTTTTTATGACAACAGACGACGTGCTTTTGCTTTTTGCAGAATCCGGCGACCAAAGATCGCTGGAAAAACAGGGCCTAGGTTTTTTTGGCTTAAAAATTCATTTTCAATTCATTTTCGACCCAAAACACTTAGAAAACACCTTGAACATCTTGATAAACCTATCTATGGCCTCAAAAAACAAAAAAAAGCTCAAAAAACCGAAGTTAACCCGAATCTAAAAACATTCCCACGGTCAAATCTATCTCCTCGGGAAATGAGAAAGAAAAAAACACCTAGGTGAAACTTTTCTCATGAAATAGAACCCTTTGACACTGATTTAAACCATTTTTGTGGTTAGAATTGTCGTCAACGGCTACTTTCTCTCTCTACGCTGGAATCCGGCGGTCCTTTCTCGTTCTTCTCACCAAAAAAAAAATTGAAAAATGAGAGGTACCAAAATTGAATTTCTAACAACTAAAAGGACCGATCACCTATAAACCGAAAAAGATGGGGGCTTTTGTATGGAATTCAAAGCCGCCACCTATTTTAGCCGTTTTTTTTGCTTTAATTTTCTATCTTTCAATCCAATCCTCTCTTAAAAAAAGGAGCAATTGAGTGTTAATTTGGGCTCAAAAGAGCTTAACTGTGCAAAAAAAAGGTTTAAGGACTAAATTAAAAGTTTTGAAAAAATTACACTATTCCAACGCAGCGTGATTTATGAGAGAGTGAACAATGCATTATCAACAGTAAAAACACCACACGGTTTAGTTTTTGTTAATACATGATATAGGATTTTTCTGTAGTATGTTTATCATTTTCCTGATAATTGTATAAAATATTAGGCTGTTTAGCTGGGATAATCAAATATTTGGACATGCATGCATCTTGTATATTATCAAGATAACTTGTTAAGCTATTGCATATTTAAAGAATTGTACATCTATTAGTTCTATATAGCAAAAATCCATAATTTTAAGATTGGTGAAGATAAAAGCAGTTGGATAAAGATGAATTGAAAGTACAGGGACAAAAGATACTTGAAGAAGTTCAACACTAAAAAGAGAAGGAATACGTTTACAAATCTGATCCCCCTCCCTCTTTATAACTTCTGCTTGGAGCGCTGAGATTTTCACCATTTTAAGGGAATTTTGGATCAGGGAAACCCTCCAGTGGACTCTTCTTTTCCTTTTACATAAAGATTCATGAAAAAAAATTAAAGGGTTTGTGACTGTAATTGCTTAAGCTTTGTTTAAGTTTGTTCTGAATATTATTCTCTGAGGTCCTTGATAAAGCTGAGTATATGTCATCTATGGAATCCAAAGTCCACAATCAAAACAGAAGTAATGGTTATTCTGCTATGACATGGTGAAAACAGTTGGGAGAAGTCTTTAGTGAAGCTTATACCATTTGGTTCTGTTATAAAAATATATTAGAAAGTATTTTATCTGTTTTTTTCTCTTAACAGAGAGAGATCATTATGCATGTTGAGTTAGGGTTTGCTAAAATCTGTCGTTTTGGTGCTCTAGTAAAACTGCGATTGTAAAAGTTTGATATCCTTATTCTCATTTAGATATCCTTTCATACCAAGATTCTATTACCTTTTCCTTCATGTTCTATACTTTAACATTTTGTTAAGGTATTTATAATGATGGATGTAGTTCTAAAGGTGGAAACCTCCATTTCATGTTTGATTGAAATAGTGAGCTGCCTGCTTGTTTTCTTCAATAACTTGCATGATTCCTGCAAATATTTTTCCTTAGTAATCTAATGGGACACAGTAAGGATTTAGTGGTCATGAATCATGATTACTGAAACTTGTGTTCATGTGGAAAACATGTTTCAGGTTAATTTGATGGCTGCCAAAATGTGTTGTTATTCACCTTTTGCATGCTTTTCCAGGTTTACATGTTGAGAATTGATAAATATTGCTGGACTCCTAACTGTTCATGGATGTCTTCAGGTGTCAAAAGATTTGTATATATCTCTGCTGCCGACTTTGGTCTGGTGAATTATTTACTAAAAGGATATTTTGCTGGAAAGGTACAATTTGTCTACTCGTTCATATATTATTTCTCTATAATTAAGCTTCTTGTTTTTAGGCCAAGCAAAATGTATGATATTTCAGCACTCTTAGTTCCTATACTTGTCCAGTTCCTTACAGGACCAATCCACATGAAATCTTTTCAATTCTATACATTACTTGTAATGCTCAAAGATTTGTATCTTTATGGCATCAGTTTTTTCAGATCATAACTAGCTTCTAATCTTTCTACTTATGCAGAGATCAACAGAAACCGAACTACTGGATAAATTCCAGCATGGAGGTCAAGTTTCCCATTCTCTTGCTATTGAAATTTGACGTTTGGATAATTCTCACATTGCGTAGTAGTGTATTAGTCCAACACAGTTTCAGTTTTATTTATATAGTCCTTGAATTACAAGTGTTAAATTGAAGTTTCAATTGAAATTTATTGTTCTTGACAAAGTCATGCCCAGCTTTTAAGTCCTTCTATTAACATCAAAATTGTATCGCAAGAACTTGTCCTGATCTGTTACACTGATCTTCTTCCTTATTTAAACTTTCCATGAGTTATACAGCTGAATCTTTACTATATATCGTAAGTTCTTGCTGGCTCCATACACCGGCAATTGATATAAATGAGCATTTGAGGATATTCTTTTATTTTCTTCCTATTCTGGCAGTTTGTACGGTGAAGTTAGAGAGAGCAGTTTAATTCCTATAACCATTTTCCTTCTATTTTTTTTCATTACAGGTGCAATACTTAGGCCAGGTTTCATACATGGTACTCGCAGGGTTGGGAGTGTCCGTTTACCTTTAAGTATCATCGGGGCTCCACTGGAGATGGTAATGCATAAAATCTATTCCCCTTTGACGCATTCTTCTGATTCTGTGTCTTATATATTTTACATTCTTCTAGAAAGGACTGATATGCAAGTAATACATGGTTAGTCTTCTTTATTTTAATTTTCATGAGAAGTTGTTTAAGCAAAAAGGAAAGATAAAAATGAATAGGAAGTGCGCTTTGTCTGTGAAGAGTGAACAAATGCAATTGTAGCAGTACTGATGCACCATAGTGCTGTCCTTGGATCTAGCATTCCAGAAGTATTCACCAATTAGAAATTTCTCCTTGGATGATAATTGTTTCTTTGGGATGCCATGGTCCATGTTTAGCTACATGTTTGATATAAAACACCCTCTACTCATCATGCTGGTTAATACCTTTTACATATATACCTTCTAATTGTATTTAAATCCACTCCATTATGCAATTACTTGGTTTCATACTCTTTGAAGCTCAAGATGATGATAATTTTATCTTCATATTTACAATTAGTATATGGATTACAGGTCCTCCAACATGCTAAACCACTGACCCGACTCCCACTCATTGGTCCTCTTTTTATACCGCCTGTAAACGTCACTTCAGTGGCAAAGGTTGCTGTAAGAGCTGCAGTTGATCCAGCATTCCCTTCTGGCGTTGTTGATGTATATGGTATACGACAATATAGCCAGCAAAACCCCGCTTAGGCTCAGTCTGTGCTTTTGTTTTTTTTCCTTTAATACAAGTACAACAATGATGTAGCTGATCTTTACTAGCAATGCCACTGTCCTTGAACATTATAATCTGATCCCAGTTCCAATTGAGGTCAGATCATTTTTTTATATAGATTTTATGCAATGTACTTGATTACACATTTTTTGCTTCTAGATTGTTTCAGGATAGCCCACACTAATATTGACATCAAAGAAATAACCTTTTTTTTTATTATTAATGTGGGTGTCCGGATTAGCTTGTGCGTACCTCGACTAATTCTACGGGTTCTAAAATTAAAGACCACGTAAGCCTTAGTGGTTCTGAAGGGACTCGAACTTGTGATTATTAAGGAGCAAACTTAAGGTTGAGCTATTCTTATTAGAAATAATTTATTTTTACAATTAAAGGAAATGAGATGGTCATTGACTAAGCATCATTGAGACCAAAATAAACCTATTCTAAGTTTCTAATTGGCACTCGAAATACACATAATGAGGAATTTACTCACAGGACAATAATTGTCTGATGTATTGCTGATCTATTTAAGATCACTGTTCATGTTCATAGATGGATGCACAGGATTGTGCCCGGAGTTTGGCGGCTCTAGATAAAATGACAGAGATCGGAGTTTGATAAATGCAATCTCGGTCCTCTTTACCCTGGTGATGGAGGAGAAGCAATGTGATGGACGTAAAGAAGACCAAGAAGAAAGCTTAGGCATTGAGAAGACAGGACGAGCAAGAACGGAATCAAACCTGGGGTGAACATGTTAAACTTTGAGCTGCTAGCCATGCATAGACTGAGATGATATTACAGGAATTGGATTTCGAGAGTTTCAGATGTCACAAGAGGATGGTGCCTAGCTACTAGGGCAATACCAAGCTTGTCCCATAAATCTGAACTGTTCCTGAGGAAGTCTTCTTCAAACTACGAGGCTGATTTCATCCAACAGTATGGTAGTGATCAAAGGCTCGCAGATTCAGATCCTTAGAAAGGAACTGAAGTATCAATTAGTTTCCATTTCCCAAGAATTTCTCCTGCAGATAATTTTACCCCGTGAAATGTAAATTGCCTGTGTAATGCTGTATCTCAGTGTCTGTTTTTTAACAAAATCATTACTCGGTCAGAAATCAAAGCTACTTGATTAATTAAGGTGGATATGTTCCAAATTGTAAGCATCTTTCACTGCTATCAGCTAAAAAATTTGCTGTGTAGTTTTGCAAAGCCTCACATTGCATGACTGGCAACATATATTCAATTCAATTTAATTTAATTTTCATCATTCGACATGTGGAAATAATGCCATCTGAAGAAAAAAAAGAAACAGGCTTCTTATTTACTTGGTGCATCTCAAAATCTAGGGAAAAGACATATCTTTCCATTGAGTCGAGTGCTACCAGCTCTCATAGAGCAAGATTAACAACTGGAAAGGTAGCAAGATTGCAAACAGAAAACCTAAAAAACAAAGTGGGGATCCAAATTTCTCTCATTTGTTTGCACTAACTTTGCTCTTAACAGTTTCAGCAGCTCCTTGTGCTTTAGCCTTTATTTGCTGACCAGTCTGCAATTCAAAATAATGTGTAAATATTAACAAATGACAGAGTAGTGATGTGGGATCTATGAAAGGATAATCTCTGAGGCATTGATTGAAAGATAATCTCTGAGATTGTTCCTTGAAAGATTGAGAGGAAACTTGTATTATATATGACTGTCAATGAGCATAGTGGAAAAGAAGTCCTGAACCTCTTGGCATGATTCCATGGCAGACTGGGCAGCATTGGAAGCTTTGTCCATAAACTGGCTGGTCTTTTCCTGAAAGGAAAATATGATTAAAACACCTCTATATTCACCTAGAAAAATCTGGGAAACACACTGTATTTAATTATTCATGTGACCATGCTAGCTACTTCATATCATAATTCATATGCATGAAGGACAAGGCATGAATGCCTTCCATCTAGTATCATGCCTGTAAAAACTGCTTCAAGAAATAGTAAATTATGAACATATGGAGGACTAAAACCTGAGCTTGGCCCTTGGCTTGGCCAGCTTGGAAACTAGTGCTGTGAAAATCCATTTTTTTTTTTTGAAAATACAAATGCAAACAAAATGAGGCTCGAGTATTCAACTATGGAGATGTATCGGTTGATTTTTAAAATATTTTTTATTTAAAAATATATCAAAATAATATATATATATATATATATATATATATATAAATTTGACATCAACACTTCAAAACAATTTAAAAATTTTAAAAAATAATCTTAAGAATTCTTTTTTAAAATTTAGAGAAACATCATTTTAAATGCAACTTAAAATGGTTAATATATCTTACTTTATTAGATCTCATTTTATGGTTTTGGATAATGATTATCAAAAGAGATAAGTTTTTTTTTAATAAGAAAATTCTATGTTAGATGTATGCTTCAATTTAAAGATGATAATAGATATTCACAAGTCAAGTTTCTCTGTATTCATAATTTATCTATTATTTATTGGAAGTAAAAAATTTAGATATTCATATTTATCCATTAAGTTTGGGTATCATATAGATATAATATCCAACTATTATTTAATATAAACAAAATAATAGTATATATATTTGAAGCGTGTGGGTATATATCAGGTTATGTTTGAATTGATTTTGGTAATATTTATACCTTATCAATTATAAAATAATTATAAAAAGTCCCCACTCATTCTGTTCCACGTGCCATCAAGGCAGGGAGCCACGTGGTGTGTTTGTGGAGTAGAAGACTTCTTTTTCTTTTTGTCACCTCCACTTGAAGCGAGAGATTGATGGCCGAGAAGTTGAGGTCTGATGCTGGAAATTCTTTCATGAAATTCTTTTTATTTTTTTATTTTATAGAGACTTCACGCACCAAAACTACTTCAAATTGACTAAAAACTGTGACGTGGAAGTGGATTGCACTGTCCTAAAGGTCCCAATCATACGGTTGAGAAATTACAGATCCTCCGATCATGGACCCAGTCAGATCCTCGTCATCTAAATCTTAACTTATCTTCCAAGTACACGTGTAACGGCGCGCTTGTAAGTTACGAACAGATGTCTTTCTAATTTTAGTAAGTGGTAAAATTTTCTTTCTTACAGCTTCTCTTTTCACAGTCCAACAAATGAAATTTCACTGTCTGCTACAGAAATGATAAGATCAGAAAGAAGTGAAGTATTTTTATATATTAAAATAATATTTTTTATTTTTTAAAAATTATTTTTGATATCAGCGCATCAAAATAATTTGAAAATACTAAAAAAATATTAATTTAAAATAAATAAATAAAATTTTAATTTTTTTTAAAAACATTTTTATAACACAAAAACAAACAGGAAAATACTTTGAACTAGTGTTAATCCAGCTGTATCCAGGATTTTATCTTAATTGGGTTAAAAAATAATAATTTACTAGGTCAAATTTAGATAATTTTATCAACCCTTCAATATCTAAATTGATATTATTTTAATTTTTTTAAAAAAATATATCATTATAATTCATTCAAATAAATTTGTTAAAACCATCCTGAAATAATTCAGGATAACTGTCGCTCTTAACTCACCACAACTCACTACGGTTGATTTTGTTCAAAATAAATCATGTATTATTGAAATTTTGAAAATGTAACAACAATTTTGAGATTTCGTATTCTCATGGTAAACAACTAAAATTAAGCTGTTTTATATTAATACTTACCTTTAATATCCAATATTAGCTTTGTGATAAAAATTTAAAACAAGGAAATAGAGATTAAAACAAGCTTAAAGTTTTTTAAAAAAATAAAGAAAATGCCTTCAACGTAATTTAATTTTAACAAAATCCTTTTTTTTTGTGCTAATAAAATTCCTATTTTGATAATTAAGCTAATATAAATCCAAAGATATTCTTAACACATTATTAAATGTTTTGATAAGTTTACTCAAAATAATTTAATTTAATTTCAACTCACTGTTATGACTGGAAAATCAGGATTTAATGTTTTTTTAATTTAAAAACCTGTTTTCAACCTATTTTTTTTATCCAAAACATCTTAAGAAGAGTGATAAACTTATCGGTGACCTCTAATAAACGAAAAAACCACTTGATATCAAAAATCAAACCGAGTTCAGATCTATTTTTTTTCACAAATTTTAAAGGTAAAAAACACATATTATGAACTTCCATAATCAAATAGAACCATCTAACACAAATATTGACTATTTTGATGGTCTAAATTGGTGTCAACAATATCTTTCTCTCTTTACTGTTGGAATCCGGTGACCTCTCTCTCTACTCTTTTAATCAAAGATTAAGAAATAATAAAAATGAACTTTTAAACTAAAATTAAATTGGAAAAATATTGAGGTACCTGTCACGGGGTGCGCCGCGACGTTGTCGACAACGGCGGAGGCATTTATCATGCCTATGATGAGGTATTGTGTTAGAAAGGGTTTTGGATTTAATCATAAAATTATGATTAATGTTCAGGAGTCGCCACCTAGTATTATGGTTACTAGAAAATTATGGTTTGTGAAAGTCTGAGTAAGGGACTAATTGTACAAGGAAAAGACGCATCACCCCCAGTGCACCCTACTTAAGGTAAGTTGCATTGTTTTTCTAGGTCGAGTTTCTATTCGTTGGTATTTTCTAAGGTTCAAGACAGATCTCTCTTCATGAGAGAGTCTCTACCCTATCGGATTAAATCCTAACCATTCTAAAGTTAAAATTTTAGCATCACATTTATTTTATGTCTTATATCTTTAATCCCTGAGGGTGTATTTTATCGTGTAATTTT
>Ga0307517_10009234_pt1 | contig 14018 bp, 16 predicted proteins | sample 23_EM_MG_FD_194515 | JGI IMG/M metagenome (GOLD analysis project Ga0307517, IMG submission 194515) | Populus trichocarpa ectomycorrhiza microbial communities from riparian zone in the Pacific Northwest, United States - 23_EM | ecosystem: Host-associated > Plants > Roots > Unclassified | place...
TCCCCCACATATTCGTAATGATAACGATGTTCTTGAGGGTCGAGTCTCCGCAAAGCTTGCGAAACATCTTGAAATTTCGGACGGAGATTCCACTGAATCGCTCATCGGAGATGCGGTGGATGTAGATGATCCCTGCGAGCTTAGACCCGTTCTCGTACCTAACTAAACAGTGAGTCAACGCGACCTGTAGCTGAGTAATGGTACCCACGTCACCGCCAAGAATGCCGCAATCTTTTCCAAGATATCGGAATCGCTGACGTTGGTGTCGTCAAAGCCGGGAGTATCGATCAGGACCACCCGTCGCCCGTCGATGGTGAACTCATTGGCAACTTGAACCTCAGCGGTGCACGAATGCAAGTCCATCCCGACGCGGAACTGTGAACCGCTCGCCATATTTATGAACTAAAAGCCGTGAATCAGTTCACAGGCAGACCGAGGCTGTATGGTCCTTACGGAAGTCTTCCCGCTTCCTGTCGTGCCCATGACACTGCGGTAAAAAAAAATCAGCCCAGATACCGATCAACCACGCTGGTCGCATACGCAATGCCGATAGGTGGAGGAGGTTGTGGTCCTGCACTGTCGCTAAAGAGCAGCGGTACGTCAGCGAACCTGTTGTGCGAATATTTATCTAGATCGCTTCGTACCTACGGGGATGGAATGGGGATGGGCTTGAAGCGGTCACTGTGAGCATTACAACGGTATCCAAACAAGGTGGCACATACGGAGCTCTGTCGTTGGCCATATTCCGTACGGCGGTGACTCGGAGGAGGTGGCGGGAACGTATGGGAGATCGAGGAGGGGTGAAAGATTGTGGCTCATCTTCAATCCTCTTATATGTGCCAATCTATGGAGATCGTGGAATGCACGACCCCACCCCAGATTAGCTAGGAGCAGACGTCCACGGGCGATTTCGTGAAGAGACTGAGGTGGAGCACATATTGTCCGCGCTGTGTATGGGGGATATCGTGAAATTATCGATAGGTTCTGTCATCACGAGTCCCGCTTTCCAACGATCAAAATTGAAGCCCGGCGGGAGACGTATTTCACCAGCAAGTAAACAGCACGGACCAATAGAGATAGCGGAAGAAGCCCAGATACTGGGAATGCGAGGATAGTGGGCCGGTTGGTGCTGATCCCGTCTAGATAATCACCGAGCGGAGGTGGCTTGCCGTCGAAGATCTATTTTTTCGGGTCGACCTCGTGCGGGTTGATCAGTGCAGCGACCGATTTGCTCCTGGATGTCTTGTGTTTCCATATCGACTGGAGGGGAGCACGGTCACAGTAGGGACCAGCAACCGCTGCCACACTTGCCCCCGGCGTGTGACATTCCCACGGGGGTCCACCCGGGGTTCATCGTGTGAGACGTCCACAAACTTAACTGTAAAGCCACAAAACGCACGCTCCGCTGGAAGTCGGAGCCTGGCCTAGGGCAGAACTTGATGTGTTTGTAAATGACTTTGGATTCTGTACATGATTTTTATCGAGTGGTGCGGGGGCCAGGAGCTTGAGGTCGCGCGAGCGTGCTATTTTTGGCTGGTTTGCCCCAAGAGAAGGTACGGCCGGTGGTCCTGGCTAGGGACTCGAGTTCGGGGTTTACGACGCCGAATGGAACAGGTGGTTCGTTGGGTGCGCGCACAGCACTCCTTCTCAAGGCTCGTGTACCTCGTCTGAGGTTGCAGCCGATCTTCTACGTGCATTGTGGCCCAAGATTGCGTGTGGGCTGGTACCGACTGTCACTGCGGGGACCTTGATCTACGTGCAGTCTGGATGCGGACACGGCACGGACATTCTCGGGAAAGCGGTTAAGGACTTGGTATCTCAGCTCTTTCTTCGTGCATGCAATTTGCGAATGCTCATCTACCCACCGTCCGCCCAGACGGTCGGGAGAACCGTTGATTCCCCACGATCGTGATCGATTGTTGTGCGACTTCACTTCAGCTTGGGATTTGCTGTTTCGGCCAGGTCCGTACCCAACCTTATAATCTCCAGTCGCCCACTCGCTCAACTAGGGACCTGCGATCACCACTCTTGAGCTCGTTTGTGCGGGCTAGGCCTTACCGCGAAACACATGGGCGTGAGTCTTTCTACGTCGTGTCAGCACAATAACGAGATCGGTCCTTGGATGGCGTCTGATTATGTACGGCGGTGACATGGTCGCATCATCAGGGCATCACATCGCAGGATTATGCATTGAGAGACGGTGAGTCATCTGAACCCTTTCCTGCTTCGCACAGCCGACGCATTGAGATCCAGAGTCGGTTGGGTGAATTTTATGGGCCTTGAGTTTGGGATTTAGCCTGTTATCTCCCTTGTTTCTCCTCAAAGTACACGCTCTGGCTACTTCCATCCTTGCGGAAACGGCACGGTCTTTCGTCCACTTTACGTATGTTGTCTATTCTAGCTTGGCGCCCCGCCTGGGTGACTGCCCAGAATGCTGAGCCTGGAGGCATGGTGGGAAGATCTGAAGTATATATAGGTACGATCTTCAATTCACCCAAGATGTGGTCCTGCTGACAGCATCCTTGGATACCCACCATCATGGCGGACGAGAAAGGTGTTGGTACTGGGCATATCAACAATGTAGATCTAGTAGGCGTTGTTATCTTCCCCTTCGACCCTGGTCACGAGAGACTGAACACCGTGCAGTCATGGCGTAGCGTACACGGCTTCGTGCGCGCCCGCTTCAGACGGTTCATTCGGAACCCAGTGGTCGTCTGGTTTGCAGGAATCATCTTCGCCATCCTGATCATCATCATGTTAATGATCCTTTTGCTCAACATCGATGTGGTGGGCGTGGATGATCTGCTTGCCGATATCCCGCTCGATGTCACCGGTGTATGTGATAGTTCCTGATGGCTCTGGGTTCCTTTGTTGATTATAACAGATCGCGATCATTGGACACATTTACCACCTCGACCTCAGTACCCGTGGGCTCTCTATCAGTTGGATATTGGCAGGATGCGGCGATTACAGACTACCGTCGTTTCCTGGATATATTGGCCGGTCTCGTACTACTTGCTCCCCGGTGGACCGCCCGGTGGACGTATATTTCGACAGGTTGCTGAAGGTGGCCTCTGCATCGATGGACCTTCTGACGTCGCCTTTCATCCAGGAGCCGAGAACCCGTCTTTTCCTACGATCCGGCTATGCTCCCACAAAATCGAAGCACTCATCAGACTTTTTAGTAGGCCGCTGCTGGAATCATCTTCTGGCATCCCACTGACACTTCTTACGCCCAGCATAACAACTTTCATGGAATTCCCCAAAGACCATCAACTCGCCGTCTACGCTGGTGCGATCAACATCGCCCCGCCTGTAGATACTCGACACTGGTTCGACCAACCGATCCTTGCTCCGTACGACGACTACGTCCTTGACGTCGAGGCGTTCGTCATTGACCCCACCACCAATCAATCGTTACCTATCCTGAAACTATCTGCGGCGGACCCGACCGATAACTTTTATGCGGATAACCAGGTTGATTGGGAAACGGAAAGTACCTTTAACGGTGGGCGAGTGCTCTCCAGGCACTTCAAAATGCGTATCAAGAGGTCTTTCATGTCCAAAATCTTCACTATCACACTTCTCATCGTCAATTGGTTCTTGACCGCCGGCTGCTTGCGCATTACTTTATTGTCCGTGGTCGGACACAAGGAGATGGGCGAAGGCGTACTACTCCTTCCTATCACTGTCATCCTCACCATTCCAGCGTTGAGGCAACTCTACGTCGGCTCCCCACCATTCGGTGCGTACTTCGGGAAATATATCGCGTGTTCCCAGTGCTAATCGAACTTCGCAGGTATCTTGATAGGTAAATCCTCCGCGATATGATGTGTGTTAAGCGAATAAACGCTGACTTGTCCGGAAGACGTCGTTGGATTCTTCCTGCAGATCGTCATTGTCTCACTGTGTTCGCTCGTCCTCCTCATGCGGATGGTCCGGGATCGAAAGCGGGCCTTGAAACGCGGGGAGGGGACAGCTCAAGAGAGAGAAGGATTATTCCAGAACGATGCGATTCTGGAAGAAGAAGAAACCGTTCAGAGGCTCTACCGTGATAGTAACGATGATGCGCATGTCTAGGATCTTGGCCGGTGGTGCTTTTGAGGAAGGTCGTGGTGCGGTTTGAGCTACTTGCCCTTTCTTTCTACTGTTGTCGAGTGAGTAATTTAACGACCCGAGCTCTCTTGCATGGTTATTGCACTTGTACGTTTCGCGTACTTCTCTTGTGTGTTCAGTACATAACATGCATGTCTGTCTGATCCGAGGTTAAGTAGCGGGATGCCCCTCCGGGTAGCTTTCTTCCGCGTGGAACATCAACCGGGGGATAAGTGCCTTCCAAATGCCGCTCAAGTGTCTGCGTAAGCCTCTACGTGGCCCCCGAACTGAACCGCAACATACACCCCCTTCCTCGCCAAAACCATAATGACTTCCCTCAACGACGAACAGTTGCTTCAGTATGGCGAACGATCAAAGGGAAAGGTCGTTCTTGTCACCGGTGCGTGTCAGAACGCTGATGTGTTGACATCTCTCACCATGCGCTGTACCATAGGTGCTGCGTCCGGGATCGGGAAAGAGACTGCGTTGGTATTCGCCCATTTCAAGTGAGCTCTCCAAAGTTTATCAAACGTGCATCGAGTTCATCAATAGGGGAGCAGGGCCAAACTCGTTTTGGGCGACCTCAACGCTGCCGGCGTCGACGAGGTTGTTATGCAAATCAAGAAATCTGGAGGGTGCGTGTTCATCGTCCGAAATTTGACAGGTGTGTTTGTGCGTGCCCCTTGACACGAACGTTTGCAACAGGGAGGCGGTTGGTCAAAGTTGTGACGTCACGAACTGGGATAGCCATCTTGCCTTGTTCGAGCTGGGGATCTCATCCTTTGGTACCATAGACGTGGTGGTATGCCCTCCCTATATCGAAACCGACGTGTCGTCATTGATTCCTATAATAGGTGGCGAACGCTGGTATCAGCGAGAAGGGTGCTTTCTTCGCGCCTCAAGTGGTGGGCGGCAAACCTAAGAAGCCATCTACCGCGACCCTCGACGTGAATATCAATGGTGTCATTTATTGTGCGCGTGATCCCAATCTCTTCCTGTTATGCATTATTCTGACGAGGGTTTAGCAACGTCCTTGGCCCTGCATTACTTGGAACTCAACAGGGCATCACCATCCGACCTCAAGGCTATCGTCGTAATGGGCTCCATGGGTAAGGTGGATCTCAACATGTTACAAGTCGCATCTCATATTCTCACTTTCAAGCGTCTTGGATGTGCATCCCCACTGCCCCGATGTACAGCGCCAGCAAACACGCTGTGCTTGGTTTCGCTCGCTCCGTGGCAGCCACGGTTAAGGACAGGAACATCCGTGTGAATGTTATCCATCCCTTCTTCAGCGGTAAGCCTCTCTACAAAACACTGGCAATAGAACGTGAACCCTGAGGAGTGTACAGCGACTGGCATCCTGAATGCGGCTACCCAGATTTTCCTCGCGGGACTTCCCATGGTTCCCGTAAACCGAATTGCAGCAACTACACTCTATGCGGCGACGAACCCGGACCTGGAAACCACTGGGTCCGTGTTCACATTGATCGATGATGGACCCGTCTTGCTGCTTGAAAACGAAGTCATTAAGGGAGGTGCTTATGATATCATTAGTGCCCGGACCGCAAGGTTCTCTGGGTGAGTACATCTCTTCGGTATTTTGTACCTTGGTTCTGATATGCCCTCCAGTGCCGTCACATACATTCGTGTTGGCATCGACGTTGCAAAGGTTTTGACCCCGAAAATTCTACAGTTCGCGATTCCAGTGGGACTTGCAGCATTGGCTTATGCGTACGCATAAAAGCAGCAGTCTGTAGCGTAGCTGTGCCTTCACTAGTCGAGCTTGCGAGACTATTGGGGGAGAGGGGGGTGAAAGTCGTAGATTGGTCAGCAAACGTAGTTCCTTTCTTGATAATCTTGGTAATCCCCACGACCGAGAGGGAGGGGGTCTTGTTTTTTGTTCGATCAAATTTTGGCAGACCATGCAAATTTGAAATCGGTTTTCCCCGTCTTCTCCACGTTGCAGTCCCGAGGCTACATGCGACTCGCACACGCTTCGTCCGAGATAATGTTGACCATTCCGGTTTCAATACGAAGTTCGGATACACTGTGCCAATGGATGTCCAGGTTATATGTAAGGCTCCTCTTCTGCAACGTTGTAGTTTTCCTCTTCCACATCCGCTAACTCTGGGATCAAATCTACCCCAAACGCCGGTCGTGGGCAATGCCGCTTGTCGGCGATACTGATTGTAAACTTTGCCTATCTAATTTCCGCGAGTCGGCTCGCGCGCGTTGGCAAAAATTCTAAGTGTCCACACGAAAATTCTGGCCACACAAGAATCTGAGAAAAAGCCGGCTACAATATCTTCGGAATTGGCGAGCTCGACTCTGCCATGAGGGGTACCCACATACAACCCATTTTGGATTCTCGTCGTGATGTACTACCGCGCGGTTTGTAGTTGGGCTACGGTCATCTATTTTTATCGCAATATAAGAGCCCGCGTAGCTCAATCGGATAGAGCGTCAGACTCTTAGTATACACGGGCAATCTGAAGGCTGCGAGTTCGACCCTCGCCGTGGGCTAGTTGCTAAGCAATTTTTTCTTCCTCCCTTGAGAACTTGCACCCAGTTGGGAAGCGTTCGTTCGCCCAGGCCGCGGTCGCCTCACCCCGGTGGAAACAAGAACCCACCGCACCAACTCATCTGAACACCGCAATAAGCGAATATGACCGAGGGTCCTGATTCCCACAACTGACTCCTGATGACCCACGGGTTCAGCGGCATTGTTGAGCTCCGCGAAGCAATGATACATGTCGCCAATTTTATGTGATACGGAACAGTCCACGAATACTCATCCGGGATTGAATGAGATGAATTGTACCCAGCAGATTGGGGTATATGAAATCGCAGAAACTGGTCGTGTGATTGGCTGTTTGGCGACTCGTGGGCGCAGAACCAGGGCATTTCAAGGGGGGAACGGACACGGACGCCCGTTCGAGAGGCCTCTCATCCGCTAGCCTCGTTCTTGGACACGGGGGTGATGCGGATGTGTCGGCGGTGCCCGACGTTGTGGGATCTGGCTCTCACGAATGAACGTGAGAGTCGAGAGACGCATGCATGTGTGGCATACGGCGAGAATCCAGGATCGTCGGATTTTCGCACTTGGGGTATTTCCACCTGGGAGGGATCTCGTGCGTCTCGTGTGACGAACGAGGTCGTGTGAGCGAGAATCTTATCGGATACATCCGACCGATAGCCCTCATCACTTGAGAACATCCACGTTCCGAGCGTGGAGGAAGAGAGATGGGACTGAACGTTTACCGGCACATTCCTAGATCAATGCGAGATTGCTGCCAAGCTGTCCTCTCGCCATCCCATGTGCGTCCTTTTACCCCGCAGTGGCTAGTACCGATCGCGCACGTTCGTCCCAACGCACAAGTCCATCCACTCCCTCTGTCCGCTTTTATTAGCAACTATTACCTCTATGTAATCCCATCTCTTCCCCCCTTCGTTCTCAAGCCCACCTCCCCGTTACTCGACGCATCTCTCTGCTAGACCCCATGTCCGCCGCCGGTCCCGATTCCGCCTCTCATCGAGTCAAGCGCGCAAAAACAGCCGCTTCGTCCTCCGAAACCGCGCACACGACAAGGAAGCGCAGTGTGTGCGAAGAGGATCTCCCCTCGGAGTCAGACGAGCTCGAGGGTGACAACGATTCTGACTACCACGAGGCTGTCGCTCCCCCATCCCCCGCCCAGACAAAAGGTCGGCCTAGGAAGTCCGGCAAGATCTCCAGGTCGGCACGCGACTCGCTTCGGAGGCAGAACCACTCTCGCATCGAGAAGGCTCGTCGTACCAAGATAAACGAGGCCCTCGATACGCTTCGTACTCTTGTCCCTCCGAGCGTTCGTGAAGACGCGAACGACGAAGATGAGGAAGGCGCCGAGGGAAAGAAGCGTGGCCAGCAGAAGGAATTCAAGCTCGAGATCCTCGTCAGGACGGTCACTTACATGAAGCAGCTGATCTCCCGAGTCGAGGAACTCGAATCCAAGTACTGCCAATCCCCGCCACGAGTACTCCAGCCTCGAGGTTTAAAGAGGAAGCGGGACGAGATCTTCCAGCAGCTTCTCGATGAGGAGCCCGTCCCCGTCCCCACTTCAAAAACCAACGGTGAATCCACCTCGCGTGCTTCTACAACATCCCCCCGCCTTCCCCCCATCTCCACCCTGTTTCAACAACCGAACAACACGAGTTTGGCTTCATTGCCGACGAGCCCAGATCAACTGCCCTCCCCGCCTACCACCGCCGAATTCCGACCGAGATCAGATTCTCTCGAACAAACTTACTCGGCTCGTCTTCCCTCCTTGACACTTCCCTCTCCTAGAAGCGACAGGTCCCAACCGTTCCAGGATGACGAGTCCGCTGCGACCCTGTTGCTGCACATGAAAGGCCGTTCCCCTTCTTTCACCTCTCCCTCGACGAATCCCCTTATTCAGACCCCTGCCTCGGCTCTCGGTTTATCGTAATTTAGATTCAAGTGAGACACACAGCGTCCCTGGACGGTCTTATCATTATTCCTTTGTTATCGTCGCTGTATTCCAGCGCTTTCTTTTGACCACAAAAATCGCATAACTGTGTGTGTATTAAATGTCTTTGTTCTCCACATTGCTAGGCGTACGTGTCGCTTCGATGGATTAGATACAGAATGCTGCGTGTATATATACCTCTCCCGTTGAAGACTGCAACTGCTCTAACAATCGGGATAACCCTGGGATCCCAACAGGGCCAAATAACACGTCACTCATCATTTCAGTTGTGAACCCCAACCAAACACTTGGCCCCAGCCGCTCTCTCTCTCTCTCTCTCCTTCCTCCCCGATGTTTGCCGAAGAGCTCAAGTCGATGCGACGCCTAGGCTGGCGACATGTACTGCTCCCTTTCCCCTTTTTTGTCGCGAAGAACGACGATGAACTGACCACGTGTGATTGGGTTTTCGGAAATATATCTAGGTCCTGCTGCAAATCCTCAACTTTGCATCGGTCATGTCTTCTGGCCTCATGATATGGAAAGGCCTTGGACTCCTGACCAACACGGAATCTCCCATCGTCGTCGTTCTGAGGTATCTCCTTTGAACAAAATTGCTTGAAAACGGTGGTGCCTAATTGAGCGACGGTCTCGGACCTTGTCAGTGGATCGATGGAACCCGCATTCTACCGCGGAGACTTGCTCTTCCTCACGAACCCCCGTCAACAACGGTACGACATCGGTGATATCACGGTGTACAAGATTCCCGGAGCGGATATACCAATTGTACATCGGGTGATGGAGACTCACGACGTTGTACCAAAGAAGTCAAAGTGGGTTGGCTGTTTTAGTGTCATCCGTGCAAGCGATTTACGCATCTTTTTTTTTCGAGCAGGAGGAGCACTGAAGCGGTCGTACCGAATCCCGAGGATCAACTTGTCCTTACAAAGGGCGACAACAACCCCGTGGATGACATCGCTTTGTATCGCGGCCTCAAATACCTAGAGAGGAAACACGTCGTCGGGAAAGTCAGAGGGTACGTCTCCGTGCTTGGGGTTCCTAGTTGGGTTCCGTTACTTAGCTGGAAATGTTTAGGTTCTTGCCATACGTGGGCTATGTTACCATCGCCATGGTCAGTTTCGATGTGTTCTAGCGTTTTTGCTGCAGCGCTGACTGAACAATCCACAGAACGATTTTCCCCAGCTGAAATACGCCTTGATTGGCGGTCTGGGCCTGCTGGCACTCGTACAGAGAGAGTGATACCAACTACTGTGTAACTTTATGCTAATACTATTGCTTTTCTCTCCGGGCTCCACCTACATTCCTGTTTTCATAACGTGCATGATCTGCGTTTTCCTCCTCGTCCAGGACCCCCACCCTTGAAATTTTTTCAAAAGGCGCCGGAGAATCCGTGATTCGATTAAGTATCTGTAAGATCGCTTTGCACCCCTGTCCTTGTAACGCAGGCATCCGCCACTCACATCTTCACAGTCATGCCCCACTGGAGATGGTATCTCACTCAGAACCGAGGGGGATACGAACAAGCGCCGCCTCGCTTTTGGTGTGCCTCGGTCGCATGCCCGCATCTCACCCCCTCCCTGTACACCCTGGGCACTGTGGGTTTCAGGATATCCACTGCACACCCTTGTATTAAGGTCATGATAATCGGATACAACCTCGTTACCCGTTCTTCATCGACACCCTGACGTAGCCGGATAATTCGTATGCGTGACCTTTTCCACATCACTCGTGAGGGGCAGCCTAGGTTCTACCTCCAGTTTCATTTCCCGGAATTTGGTTTCCCAAGGACTGGTTTGATCACGCGCGGTTTCTAGGAATGGCATACCGGCGATGCGGCCAGCCAGGGTTGCATAGGCCGCGCTATCAATCGCAGGACATGAGTTTTCAGAGTGTTGGGGAACACGCCGATTCCATGATCCTGTTCATCTAAGTATATGTGCTGGATCTGCCCCCGTCTCCGCTCTTCCCCCACCGATTCATCCCCTCCTATCGATTCCGTCCCACCGCACAACATGCCACACTACGCAACATCTACCCTTACCGCCGACGACAAACGCCGAATCAGATCTGCCCTCCCACCTTCGACCAGCCATATCTTCGCAATGGCTCGAGGACGGATCTACCACGCACCGTTCACTGCTACCTCTTCTTCCGAGTGGAAACCACTCGATTTGTGCGGAGCGATCGTGTTCGGGAGGGACACGAGGGAATACGAGATTCGGGATGACGCATCCTCCGGGAAATCCTCACTTGGCTCGCTCGGGTCCGCTGGGACGTCTGGAACGTCTGGCAGTTCGGGGTTCATGGGATTCTCTGGCGCTTCGAGTGAAGAGCCTAGGTCTATCGGTGAGGTTGATGGAGTCGTGAACCTCGCGGGGGGCTTGAGGGTTAGGGACGATGATGATTTGTGGTTCAGACTCGTCGAGATCGATCCGCACCAGAAGAAACCTGCCAAGGTCGTGTGGAGGCAACCCGTGTTACCCGCGAGTTCGGATTACAAGATGTTGGTTCCGTTCTTCCATGCGTTCTCGGGAAACGTGGGTGGATCTTCCGTTTGTTGTGGGTTACTCCGGTTGAGTGGTGGAGCTGATTGTTTTGGTGTTTTGGTTGTGTAGAGCCGGATGTTTGGGTTTAGGTTCGAGGATGATGACGAAGCGTATCAGTTTTATGAAACCGTTATGGTTCGCACGAAAGCGAGACGTGAGTCCACCTTTCGTTTCACCTTTCTCTATCCCGTCTAATTACGTATCACCCCCTTTCCCCCCTTCATCTCCGTCGTTCCTCAGCTCTAGTAAAACCCAGCTCTGGCCCACTCTCATGGAGCAAATCCGTTCGCCGCCGAACGACTATGACGTTCGCCCCTGCTATGAACCAAATCGCGGACCCAGAACCTGGAAGCTTCCAACACAAAGCCCACGTTGGGATCGACGAGAAGGGAAACATGATCACTGAAGGCGAAGTCGATAGGAAGTGGACCGACTTTTTGAGTGGACCGATACGGCCAAAGGTTAGTTTCGCCCTTCCCCCAGATTGTTCGAGGTTTAGATTGGGGTTGATCTGGGTGTGTGCCTTTGCCAGCCTCAGCGATCTCCGACAACGCTTGGCTCAAGAAGGCTGAAGAAATACCTACAGGATTGATATCGATACCGACAATACCTCCCTCTCTCCCTCTCTCCTGTTTGATACCCCTGCCGATATCTACTACCCTTTTCTGGACAGTGTCGAATTTGAGATCTGGGATCTCTATGCCGTCGATCGGTCGCGGATCGCTCTAGCGAGCCTTATGTATTATGGAGAATGGAGTTGACCGTAGACGTACCCGTTGCCGCATTTTACTGTAGCGATCGTGCCTCGTACTACAGCACCACCCGGGACCGGCTCTCGGAAAAAAAGAAATTTCTCCGGGTCATTCTTGGTCTCGCCAGAGTTGACGGTGACAGGCTCCACCTCCTCTAGCCTAGCGCTTCCCCGGTGACCGGTACCCGGCCTTTGAATATCGAAATTCGCTGTAAAAACTATAGCGACTGAAATTGAAATCTCGTCACCCAAGTCAATCCGTGTCGCCTTTCAGTCGGAAAACGACCGAGCTTGTAAGTCGAATTTGAATGAGATTCAGTCACTCAAGTCTGCTGAAATTAAGCCGATTTATGTCGCCTTTCAGACAGGGAAAGACTGAACTTGTAATCCAAGTTGATTATGACTGAATTTTAGTCGCTGCAGTTCTTACAGTGATTCCCATTTGTATATGACGGCGGTGTGTTGTTCCCCAGCCCCCTTGTTTTGGCGGCCTTTCAAGAAGTCTTTGGGACCCGTGTTGAATTATCAAACCTGAGATCACTCGGACGCGGAGTCCTACTTTTTCCTCTCTTTGCTTTGAGAAATGTGAATGGGGTTCACTCGAATTAGAGCGGTTGGGGGTCCCACCCGATCCGAGCACATGAAAGTGGATCCTATACACCCCTCAAAGATACATCCCAGATGGGCACGCCAACAAAATATTGACAAACCACGTATATATATATCGAAAAAAATCAACGCTTTAATCCAAAGCGATCCTGAAATTTGCAAATAAGCGCAAAGAGGTCAGAAATTCGTGGACGCAAGTAGCGAGTGTGAAAGAGGAAACTGATGAGGGATTCTGTCGAAACAATCGCGCCAAAGTTCTCAACGATGGAAATTATGTCGCTATGCGGGAGGATATCGCTTGCGTAGGTCCAGGCATCTTCGGGTTCCGGAAGTTGCTTGAAGAGAGCTTCCCTGAAATCCTGCAATTCCAATCGCACAAGATAGCATTCAGAAACCCTCAAACCTCTCCAACCCACCTGTACCGTTGCTTTATTATTCGCAGTTATAAAGCAAATCACGGAGGCGTACCTGCAACAAGCCCATCGAATCCGCTCTGGGAAACGTCTTGCTATCCTCATCCTTCTGAACACCATTGATCGTCACTTGTAAGGGTTGTGAACACCTGGAAGCCAACGCAACGATCGCGCCGTCAACTGGGACCCAGTCTTTGGCGTTTGTTGGGCCGAGGAACGTCAATTCGATGGTTGATATGCCGCTGGCTGCCGACTCAATCGTTCGAGCGACTATCGGAGGGAAAATATAGGCTGGTCTGAGTCGAAGACATAAAGTGGCAAGCTTCTGGAGAGGTGAGAGGTCGATAACAATATCGACTCTGGGGGGGACCCTGGAGAGAACTGAGGACACGTGAGCGAGAGTACCCTGACGCCTTTCGGGAAATAACCCCATCTTCCGCAACACTCACTTTGCACAGTAACATCGATGTGTAATGATGTAAGGGTTTCGGCGACGGACTGCAGCCACACGCCGACTTTACAAGGCGCACCCAACGGTAGGGGTAAGAAGAGGTTTGCGCGAGTAAATCGGACCCCGTTGGGGAGAGATTGGAGGAGATCGGTGAGGACGAACAAGTCTATGCCGATAGCGACTCTCAACTCTCCCCGAAATCTTGGTGAGGACACCAAGGCTGCGTTCAGGGCTTGGCGCCTAGGCTCGAAACTGTGGCTACGGACAGACAGATCGTCGAGATCTTGGAAGTGGCCGAAAAGAGTGGTGATGTGCCATGCGCAGGTGCGTTCGAGTCCAAGGTGGAGGCCACGGAGGGAAGTCGGCAGGAGGCGGATGTTGTCCATCGCCGAAGCCCCGAGCTCCGATCCTGTCCTTTGATGGAATGGCATACTTCCCAGGGAGAAGTGCACTAAGTTACGAAACTGCTCCAGGCTGAATTTTGGTATGTCCTCCAGCATGGTGGGCTGATCGATGTGTAACCGACGGACAAGGTCTGCCACGACGCTCGCACCAGGATACGGGAAGAGACTGGTCCAGGCGTCGAGCTGGGTTTCGTTCAGGATCTCCACCTCGTAAAATAGATGATAATGGCTCCTCGCAGTCCATGCACTGGCAACTAGAGAACAA
>Ga0307517_10009235_pt1 | contig 14017 bp, 5 predicted proteins | sample 23_EM_MG_FD_194515 | JGI IMG/M metagenome (GOLD analysis project Ga0307517, IMG submission 194515) | Populus trichocarpa ectomycorrhiza microbial communities from riparian zone in the Pacific Northwest, United States - 23_EM | ecosystem: Host-associated > Plants > Roots > Unclassified | place...
AGTGAATGATACATTGTGGGTTAGATTAAAAAAAAATAGATGTAAAAAAAAAAAATTAGATCATAAAAAATTATTTTATATTATTATTAAACTTCATCTAGTGGATCAACCTTGAGATTTTTTTATCTAATTTATTGTCTAACTCGGGTTTAAAATTAAACCGTGTAAAAGTTGAATCAATATGTCGACTCAGTCAACTTGACCAGTTCAAAGACAACTCGGTTAACAAAGAAAAAATATGATGATGAAATTGAAAAAATAATGATGGAATTGACAAAAAAACCTCTTGACCCACTTATTGTCTAGCCCGAGTTTAAAATTAAATTATGTGAGAGTTGTTTCAATGTAACCTTATCAACTTGATCAGTTAAAAAATAACTTGACTAGCCAATAAAAAAACATTTGAGAATGAAATTGAGAAAAAAAAAATGATGAAAATGATAGGAGCAAAACCTTTTGAATTGATTTTTTATCTAACTTGAGTTTTAAATTAAATAATATGAGAATTACTCCAGTGTGATCTAATCGATTTGATTAGTCCAAAGCAACCTAGATGATTATTAAAAAAATTTAAGGATAAAATTAAAAAAAAAGGGTTGAATTGAGAAAAAAAGAATGCTCATTGAAACTCCATCAGGCTTTTAATTGTTTTTTTGTTTTATAAGGTAATTAGTATGTGTGATTATATCTTAAATTGAAATGGTTATATATCAAACACAATACCATGCCCCTCAAGCGACCCATGGAAACTCTTAATGAAATTAAAATTTATGTCTTAGTTTATTTATATTTTTTCTTATTCTTCCCATGAAAACATGATTTTGACACTAATTATCAATAACTCTAAAACGCGTAGCTTTCTCCACATGTTTTTTTTTTGGCTTTTGTTTCTTTTTTTTCACATGTTTTTTTTCTTTTTTTTTAAATTTTTCTTTTTTTTATTTTTTTATTTTTATTTTTTTTTCAAAATTATCTTTGCCAATTTTTTTAAATATTGAACTGGTTGAAAATTTAGCTATGTAGTTTTTCTTTTAAAACATTGTGGATTACTACAATATTTTCCTATATGGTTTTTTTCTTTTTTTATGATTTTTTTTTCAAACTGGTCTTTGTCAATTTTATTTTTTTTCATATTGAGCTGGTTGAGAATTTAGCTTCGTAGTTTTTTCAAAAATAACATTGTGGATTGCTACAATGTTTCCCCCATATGATTTTTGTTTTGCTGCAGTGTTTCTCCACATGTTTTTTTTAAAAAAACTATCTTTGTCGAATTTATTTTTTCAATATTAAGCTGGTTGAGAGTTGAGCTTTAGCTTTCCCAATATATTTTTATTTCAAAATTGTCTTCTTCTATTTTTGTTTTATTTCCTTTTTTTTTTCAGAATTGTTTTTGTCGATTTTATTTTTTTAATATTGAACTGATTGACAATTTAGCTTTGTAGTTTTTTCTTTTAAAACACTGTGGATTGCTACAGTGTTTCCCCACATGTTTTTTTTCCTTTTTTTATGATTTTTTTTTAGAATTGTCCTTGTCGATTTTATTTTTCTCATATTGAGCTGGTTGACAATTTAGCTTCGTAGTTTTTTCTCTAAAACATTGTGGATTGTTACAGTATTCCCCCTGATTTTTTTTTGTTATGATATTTTTCAAAATTATTTTTATCGATTTTATTATTTCTAATATTGAGCTAGTTGAAAATTATAACTTTAGAATTCTTTACGAAACACTATAGATTGCTACAGTGTTTCCCTGCTTTGTTTTTTTTTTCCTTTCGTTTTTTTCTAATTTTTTTTAAATTATCTTTATTGATTTTATTTTTTTAATATTAAGCTGTTTGAGAATTTAGTTTTGTAGTTTTTTTCTTGAAAATATTGTGGATTGCAACAGTTTTTCTTCATATAATTTTTTTTATGATTTTTTTCACAAACTCACGACAATGTACAAGCCCGTAGCATCACGCAGGCATGACATCTAGTAGATATAGATAGCTTGCAAGTTATAACTTTCTTCTGGCATCATGTTTCTCATACCAAACCCTTTCGGTGCCAAACCATATAACAACACCCTCACTTTCGAACATTGCTGAATATATGAATACTTAAAACCTAACCAAGGAGCTGGCATTGTTAACATTCCAAACCTTTCTCCTTTACTATGCTTATAATTAAACGTTAGGAACCCAGAACATCAACAACTGCGTCACCAAGTTATCTGTACAGAGAGACGAGTGAAGGATGGTGGAAAAGTTTCAGATTGTGGCTGACATATCGCAGTAGCAAGTACAATCGCCGTATCAATGCCGTAAGCATTATCAGCAAGCAAGAAAACATATTGCTCATTTCGTACGTTACATGGCATTGTTCTTCACATTGTTCAAAAAGAACTCTGGGTCAAGAACATGTAACATGCTGGTTTAAACTGGCGAAGCACGCAATTAATCCTCACTTATCTATCAAATCAGAGTCAAATATATTAGAAATAATTTTTTAAAAATATTTTAAAAATCAATTACTATTATATTTTTAAATACTATCTTTTAGACTCACACACATCTATCTAAAAGAATTTTAATAACACCAACCCTTTTCTGATGTTACCTATTGTATTGATATAAATCCATAAAAATTACCAATGAAGAAATTCTTGTTCTAACTCCATCTTGGCGTTATTCATGGATGCTATTAAGAAATGCTGATTTATATTAATCTCGCTTTCATAAGCATGCTGGTGGGGGTGACCATATTGGAAACAGTAAACAATACAAATGACTCTGGGTTTTTCAGCCCTTCTGTTTTTTTCTTTATGGGACGCTGCATGATGGTTAAAATTACATCATTGACTTAACCCACTAATTAAATTGTTTTTCCTATGAAGAATTAAACCTCCTAACTTTTCCATTTACGATTCACAAAAATATTACAAAGTAAAACTTTGGAGTAAATTATCATCAATCTCATATAAACAACCGCGATTATTCCAAGAATTTCCAGCATCCTTCCATAACTAGCAATCACAGAATAAAAATTTTGTTTGTACTTTGTATGGAACGTAAAAGGTCCATATATACATGATAAGGCCTAGGATTCAAAACACACACAAGAATTGCTCGACGTAAGAAGCTGTTTCTTAGCGTGAAAAAGAAATAAAAACAAAAGGAAGACACCAAAATAATGTGATCATATATACATGAAAAGACTTCTTTTGTATTTTGTCTAAAATAACCCCACCAAAGATATATACAAATCCATACTATTATCTATATAGAAAAAGTTTCTCATCAAATTGGCCACCGATGGATAACCATGATTAATCAAAACATACGTTCCTACTTAAAGTGGAAGGCCAGAAGAATCATTTACTTAATTTGTTACGGGCTGGGAAGCTCTTCTGTTCGTTTCTGTTCCTGATCTTGAAATTGAAAGAGATTACCAGTAACTTTTGCTAGCCACTCGTTAACTTGTGGCTGTGGAGCTAAGCTCTTGGTAGCCTCAAATAAGCTGCATAGTGACTTAGCTTTCACATGACTTAGCTTTCACATGAAAGCCTTCACGGAAGTGCCAAGGGAGAAAGAAAAGGAAGTGATGTTTTGGAGACGCTGTTGTACTTGAAATAGTAGTAAAGAAAAGGGTTGCAGTGCAGAAGATATATCGTCTTTATATAACATGTGCCATTCGGGAAAGTGGAAACCATTTTGATGTGTGTATATAGGATTCGACGGCCTTGCAGTCTCGTGAGAGATCGAGCATGTGGGCTCGTCTCTTACATTTGCTATTAGAGGAAAAAAAGAAATTAATTAAGCACCCATATAAGAGGAAAACCAGAACGAGGAGAAGTTCCATTACAAATTGAGATGTGTTCCTGGGAATTATCAAGGAAAAATAGCTGTCAAGGTCACATCTCATGTTTTTTTTCACTTTAATTATTAAGTTAATGATTATACAGGTAGCGTTGATTTCATTTTCTGGTGGCATGTGATTTTATCTGACAATTGCCAAATGCGAAAGTTTGTTAAATAATCAATGGTGCCAAATTAATTACACATCTTCAAAATTAAAGCCTAATATATATATAAACAATAAAAATAATAATGCTTGGTTCAGTATCGATTATATATACTTGTAAAAATTTTAATCATTTAAATTAAGTAGAAAAAATGTATCTCTTTAATCAAGAATCTTTTTCTTTGTTCATGCACTTCTTTTTTGTTTTAACAAAAAATATATTTTTTATCATAAACATTGTTTTTTAAATAAAAACTTATAAAATAACTGTCAATTAAAAACATAAAAAATCATGACTCTGTGCTACGTAATATAAGAAAAATAATTAATCTAAAACATTATGTCAGAAAATTATAATAAAAGATAATAAAATTAGATATTTTATTCTTATTTGATATTCATGATCATGTTTTTAAAAAATATTTACATGTTAAGTTAATATATAATTAATAATTCACATGGTAATTGTTAATATCCTCATAATTAAAAAGCTATAATCATATTTGAAAAGAAAAAAAATAAGTTTTTTAAATATGATTTTACTTATTTTATTATAGTGAGGTTTGTTTAAAAAAAAAATTTAAAAATAAAAGGTAATATAAAAGGATGATAAACGTTTATCTCTAGGTACAATAACTTGCCTATTAAATAGATAACATGTCATCAATCCTAATTTTTTTAACAATACAAACGAGGTATCGTTTGTTGATTAAAATTTTAACAATTTTTAGTAGTTAAAAAGTTAGTGTTTGAATTTTTTGACCCTAAAAAAATCATTATTTACTTGTTTTTAATTACCTATAAAAACCTAAGAAAGTTACGAGATATTCTGAGTAAATTCATATTTAACCTCAAAACTCTTTTTTATTAGTACAAAAACCTGAAATTAAATTGAATAAAACAATTTTCTTTTGGCTTCGATCTATTTTTTTTCTGGTAAGATGAAAGTCTTAAACTTCCTCCATGAAAATTCTTTTTGTAAGACAAATCTATTGTAACCCGAAGTGTTTTTTTTATTTATTTTTATCATTGATTTTAAAAACTTTTGCAACTGTCATCTTAAATTTATTTCAAAAGTATTCTTTAATTTAGTTTTAGAATTTTCTCTGACACTTTGTCTTGTATGTGTGAGTTTATGTTAAAAAAATAAATTCTAATACATAAAACGATGTTAAAAGAAAAACAATTGATGACAAAAATAAAATAACACTCTCTCTTGAACAATGTCATGTACATTGATTTATCTGTAGCGGCACGATGAAAGGGCATGCTTTAGGTTTTTATAAGCTGGAATGCCCCTCCAAACCAACGCCCAAGGGAACTGCTTGACAAAGTCAGAGCCTGGGACCCATCATCCAAGATCAGATGCCCACGTGGGGTAACTCAAGGCCCCACATTTTGACTGAGAAGTCTTCGTACTCAGAGGGCCCCAGTGAAACAAAGAAAACTTCGACCCCTTGAAAGAAAAATCAACGCGGCGGAAAGACAAGTCTTCCGTATAGCTATTGGTGGAGTCCAGTTGTACAATCTTCTTCTTCCCTGGTTCATGCTGCCATACGTGTACACGTTAATCAACACACACCCTATGGTCGTATATCATACATGTACATATACGGCGGAGAATTATGTTATATGATATTGTTTGTATTTATTTATTTATTTATTATTACTAGAAACCTTGAATACCTTGAATACCAGGTAAAATCCAGATTTAGATTGCTAGTTAAACGCCAAACTGCTTACATCACAATGATCAATAAATGTCATTCAACCACGATAAGGTACTTGGAAGTTAACTTGGTTCATATGTATTTATTCAATTTCTAATTTTGCTAAATAAAAAAAAAATTATAACGAATCTTAATTCGGTGATGCTCATTAAAAAATTTAAAGTTTGTTTACACTCGAGCCCATTATTTGTAAAAAAAAAAATGTTAATTTGAAATTATGATGCGAAGAAAAAAATCACTTACCCTTAAAATCAACATACATGCTCCTGGGCAAATCCTGAACCATCAAACTTTAGAAAGTACAGGTTCGTCATTCATGGAATTCTCTCCAAGAAAGAGAATTCAATGGTTGCGGCCCTCAGTGCTTCAGTCCAGGAAGGTTAGCCTTAGGCCCAACCAGCTTGGCGGTGGTTTTCTGATTTTTAACACGCGGCAGGTCCGTAACACCTCAGTCCCCTGGGGACCATTTCGATGGCTTCTCTTATAGGCACGCGCCTTCAAAGATTCCCCGCCGCCATGCACCTCTCTGGCTCTCTCTACCCTGTTCTATAGAATCACGTGGAGGGGAACATCTTTTACGCCCCCGCACGTGCCACCTCTCCTTTAAAGTTTTAAACTTATCAAAAGTTTGAATTGTTGTTCCTCAAAACAAGGGCGAGTTTGTCATGTCAGCAAATGAACATCTTTACAAATTTGCCTTTGTCCAATTAAAAATAAAATAGACTTCTAGCTCAATATACATTGAACAATCAATGCCATCGGGGATCAGTGTAATGGGTCTTTCCCGAACTCACTAATTGAATGGTTGATATTTTTTTATAAATTAATTTTGATAAATCTTTATTGTCTATAATGTTCGAAACTCAAACAAGGTTGCAGCAGTTTTTTTATTTAATTTTGATATAAATAGCTTATCTTTATTGGATATAAAAGTTCGACCGAGTTGTATGCAAAAGCAAGTGAAAAAAAAAGAATGGAAGACGGAAAAATGAGGATATCTCGAGTCCTAACTTCTAACTCTGCTCTTAAAGCAAGTGAAAAAAAAAGAATGGAAGACGGAAAAATGAGGATATCTCGAGTCCTAACTTCTAACTCTGCTCTTTCTACCTATTAAAAGAAATACCAAGAAGAGGAGAGAGCGGGAGAGGATGGTGGAATCATGTTTTGCTGGGTGGATTTTGTTAATGTTTGTTTTTGTGTTAATGGTTATTTTTTAAAATGTTTTTTATGTTAAAAATATATAAAAATTCGATTTTTATTTATTTTTGACAGTAATGTATTAAGATAATTCAAAAATACTAAAAAAATCAATTTCAAAGCCAAACAAATTAAAATGATATAAAACATTATTTTTTCCGGAAAAACAAACAATTACGTGGGAATTAAATCACTATGAGATCATGTCCGGTTAAGCACTTTGTCCGTACGATGACAAGCAAACAAGGAAACGGGGGTTTGGAATAGTACTATGTACTAGCTAGGGTGGGGGGGGCCTGGGGGCTTTGATCATTAAAATGATAAGCTCGTTTTTATTTATTTTAAAAATAATTAATTATGAAACTACTTCCTTACGGCCAACTTATTTATTTTAACCCACAAGAAAATGAACCCAACAACGCCACGTCTCGAAAGATTATTGTAACTTCACTTCTTGTAATCTAGAAATTAGGGAATTTAATCTTGATTCAGGCCCCGTGGCCAAGGTTTCAAGAGTATGATATAAATGATAACTGATAAAATAATGACATCTAAAAGTAAAGATGGTGGAGCCAATCACGCTCCTCTTTATACTATAAAATTGTCTAAAATCATGCTTCTATAATGCAATCTATGAAGAAAAAAAATTATTCTATAGTTATTTAGCAAATAACAATTCACTCCAAAACAAAAGAAGAAAGAACATAACTCAATTCTGAACTCTTTTTTCTTACCGCGCTTTTAAAAACCAAGAAAAGGTGGAAAAAAAAGGAGAGTTGAAAGTTAATGTTAAAGAATAAGATTAAGAAAGCCTCAAATTACAAATTTCCCACCAAAAAAAGAGAGAGAAATACAAACCAAATAATCCACAATTAGACCCTCTTTCTATCACAAATTCTATAAGTATCATTGATTATTCTATAGATGATTTTTTTCTCTGGCTAGCTATACTAGCCCCCATGATCTTGTATTTCTCTGCATTTTAACCTTCGCTCTCACCCATATTATTTTCCCTTTTCACAAGTTGTTTAGCTGCTGCTGTAAGAACCAAATATCCTCAAGATTCCACATATTGTCCGATGTGTCCCCACTGTCCATTGGCCATTGATTGCTGCTGTGCTCCATGGCTTGGAAATCTAACCCGTGGTTAAAAAAACCAGGTGGACTAATCATGGACTCCGAGTAGCCAACTTGGCCGGCTTGGAAATAATCCGGATTGGTGTTACGATTAACCGGGATATTGTAATAATCAGTAGTCAAGTCCGAGACAGGCGAAACTTGAGTAGCAAACGAGTCCGATGAGGCAGCAGTGCTAGAATTCTCCGGGGTGTAACTTTGTGTAACATGTGAGACACCAAAGTCATTGCCGTTGATCCCATGTGGTGCCATGACCAGGTTCCCGGTGCCCACGTCACGATTGCTGATTGAGTGCTGATTGGTGGCAGGAGCAGAGACGGTGGCAGTGCTGGTGCTGCTGGTGTTGGTGGCAGTGGCAGCCGCAGCTTGAATTCTTTCAACTAACCTAGGCATCCATAGGTATCTCATGGTGTCCTTGAATTGCTTGCTATTTACGTCGCATTTAAGCTGCTTTGCGTGCTTTTGTACTCGGGTTCTCCAATAGTTCTTGATTTCATTGTCGGTTCTCCCTGGCAAGTGTTGTGCAATTTTAGACCATCTGCAAATTGTTCAAAATTAAATAGCAATGTTATTATTACTTGTTACGGCTAAAATTAAAAGTAATTAATAAAAGCAAAAACATTCTTGTAATCAAATGACATTTGCTAATTAGTATAATTAGAGCGTGTTTGGTTAGTATTGCATACCGATTGCCCCATCGAGAATGAAGTTCAAGGATCATGAGTTGTTCTTCAAGAGTAATGTTTCCACGTCGAACATCAGGCCTTAGATAGTTGAGCCATCTTAATCTGCAACTCTTTCCAGTTCGTTTGAGACCTGTTTCATCGAGTTAGGTTTTGGTAAAGTTATTACGAGAACAAATTAATAATTGGAAAAGAAAACGGAGCATTTTCGCTCTATACTAGTACTACTTTTTATAGTTGATGTGCTTTTTCACAAACTTTTCGATTAAGTTGTCTTGATATAAAGCTGTACGGCTGTAAAGAACAATCATCTATCGCAATATTATCTCATTCTTGTAAGAATAATTCACACCATCAAATTCCCACATAGGAACCTAGCTACGAAGTTCTCATCAACGAGAAATATATATATTGAAAGGAAAGTTTGAAGATTTTGGCCCTTTTATTTGAAGTATACAAGGAAGACCCATTGAAGATTATGAAGGTAAATAGAAACATGACAAAAACAAATTGAGACATGTTGGTCAAGTTGTTCTTTGGCTCTTTGCCGTCTATATATTGGAGTTATTGATATTTTGATTGGAAATTAAGGGGTGTTAGAGAGAGAGAGACGGAGAGAAACCTATAGTTTACCTGCACAACGAGCCAGAGAATTCCAGCGTCCCTCGCCGTGAGTAGCAATGTAATTGATAAGCTTGAAGTCTTCTTCAACAGTCCATGGACCTCTTCTTAAGTCACCCATCATCTCCTCATCACTTTGTGTGGTGGAGGAGGAGCTGTTGCTGTTGCCTTTAACATCCATCATCAACATGTATTTCCCTTAACTGGAGAAACTAATTGATTGAAAGAAAGAAAGGTTTACTTTAGAGAGGATTTTTAGAGAGAAAGAGAGAGAGGTGGATTATTCAGGAAGGCAGAGAAGGTGGGGGGTTTTATAGATGTATAGATGGGTTTGAAATTATTAGAGAAATAGTTAGAGAAGAGAGCAAGCCGCAATTTGGAACTCATGGGGTGTTTGAATTAACTAATGCTATATTTAATTACCACTTAAGCTTGCTAGTTTAATTATGGCAGTGAGTGCCCATGCGGCTTTGAAGTTTGACCCTTTGACTTTGCTGCCCTCTTTCTTTTTCTATGCCTGAGTTTTTTTTCCAACAATCATCCAAACTAAGATGTAAAATATAAATTATATTAATTTTGATATGATAACAAAATTAGTATATGTGATTTAATTTAAGCTGATGAGATATGTGATAGTGGGTACTTCTGAAAAATAAAAAAATAAATAAAAATTACGAACTATTCATCTTCAATGAATTTTCAAAACATATTACTGGATTATTGATGTCTTGTGAAATCAACACGGTTGATATGGTTTAAAAAATATGTTCCAAATTATGTGTATATATTTAAAAATTAAATTATTGCTACATTTTTCTCTTTCTTTCTCAAATTTCGGAAATATTGGTGTTTATCCTCTTCAAACAAGAGCAATCTTCATTTTCCATTTTCTTGTGAATGATTTATTTAGATAATGATTATTTTTTAAAGTATTTTTTGTTTGGAAATATATTGAAATAATATTTTTTAAATTTTTTAAATTTATTTTTTTATACCAACACATCCTAATTAAAATCATAAAAAAATATTAATTTAAAGCAAAAACAATTAAATTTTTTTATTTACTATATCATAATCATAATTACTTTCAAAATAAATTATGACAGTAAAAGTAGAAATTAAGTATAATTCTTTATATTTTTAAAATCAAAAGAGTGATTACTATTAGTATAACGAGGTGCTCAAACCTTTTCTAAGAACTATACACATAACAATACAATAACTATATATTCAACAAGAAATCTTTAGTTTTCTTCAAAAAATCTAAAAAAATGTTTTGGGAAAAAATCCCATAAAATAAAAGGCTATATAATGAAACTTGTTGTAAAGTATGGTAAATAATAAATTTTCAATAGAAGAAAAATTTTAAAACGAAACTTGTTGGTCTAATAAAAATATCATAAATTTATTATTATTTATCTTCCAAAAATAAACTTATGCATACATTTCTTTAAATATGATTCATAATAATACTGAATTAGTGTTAATTTGGCATGTTATGTTGCCCCTTTTGTGGAGACAAAGGATTTAAGATCTCTTAATATTGAAGCGAATTTAATTTATAATCGCATGGAGCAGCGTGGAAGAATCCATAAAGTCATCCCGGACTAGTTTAAAACCGAGACTTAGTTATTGTTGTTGCTGTTGAGTCATCCTGTATATTTCATTGCTAGAAGCCATTCAATTACATTTTAACTGAAAAAGAAAAAGAAATGGGACTCTGTTGTTCAAATCAATGTCTCCACTGCCTTAGAAGCGTCTTTATCGCCATTATTATCACCATTTATTGTTTATTTTGTTTCTACTCGTTCATCTTGCTTTGAATTAGGATAGCCCCAACCTAGCTATTGCCTTTCTGACAACACACACTCTGCTTTGAGATTTAATTTTGGAATAATTACAATATATTTAAATTTTGAACGTAATTTTATCTTTTCGTTTTACTTTGAGAAAGTATGATTTATATATGCTCTAAATTAAATAAAATTTAAAAAAAAACAAAATTTCCCTCATGTAAAATACATAAAAGCACACTCACACAGTCACACTAGACACTTTCTCTCGTGTGGCTTTATCTCTCTTGGGATTTACAACTCAACCCTAAAAACTGGAAATACTAAACTATTGCATCTTATTTTTTCTGATAAGGTACCCCTCGCACGTGCATAGTAAAGAACTTCGACACAATTTATTGATTTTCCATGATGGAAGCATAATGTGGATTGATACACGTGTAGGGTGTTTCTGGCATAGAAATTTAGTGAGATGTGTTTTGTTTTTTTTACAGAACCCACAAAAGAAAAGGCAAGGAAAAATATGTAACATGTGATCTTGATGGTGACTTTTTGTGCATTAAATGAATTATATTTAAAAAAAAATAAAAAAATCCAACCACCACACTCAACCACACCACCTTTCTAGACACCCTTTTTTAAACTCTACAATTTTTAGGCTGCCCGCAGTGTGTCTAGGATTGTGGTTTTACAAAAAAATTACCAAATTGGAGTAATCTGGGTTCTAGATTTGAGATTGTTTTAAATTACCCGCAGAGTTTTTTTTTCAAATCGTGCTTATTTATGTTTTCTCTTTTTTTATAGTGTCGCAAATCTTTGGATAGTCTTTTAGTTTTATTATGAATCCCTCTTCCTCTTCTTCTTTTTTTCCTGGGGTAGATTACGATTTGGTTGAGTTTTGTTTTCTACCTGCGCTAATGGCTTCAGAATCCTGTATGCTGTACTTTCTCGGAATGGAATGGTTTTGATTTATTGAGGTTTTATGGGTGCGCATACAATGATCTACGGGTTTTGAGATTGTTATCTCTCCTTTGAATTGTCATTCACCGCTAGATAATGAACTTATTTGTATATTTTGAATCGGATTCTTGAAATGTATATTTAATGTGATAGTTCGTGGATGCTCATGAATTGTTTGATGAAATGCCTGTAAATAATTTTTGTTCATAACACTTTTCAATTTCTGGGTATATATGCTAGGATGAATTTAGTTATTAAAATGAATATAACGATAATTTTGTTATTTTGATGATTCAAGAACTCTATAATTAACAAGTAAAATAAATATAATTGTAAATATGTAAATATTCAGATTTTTATTTTTACCTTTTCCTCCAAATAGATATGTTCTTGCCAGTGTATCTTTTCTGAACTCTTAGAAATTGGTTTAGATAATAGTAATTGAGTTTGTTTTTGCCATTATCATCTCGGTTTAAATATATATGAGAAGGGATTTATTTTCATATATATATATATATATATACAAGTTTGGATTAAAGAAACTCTTTCTATAGATATTTCTGAGAATATCCATGATCAATCAATCGTACATAAAAAGTCACGTACACCTTACAGAAGTTTTCAAGAGGTTCTCTTCGGAGGCAGTATATAGTGCTGAGTGTCATTTTAATTAGCCGATTTAATTGAATGTTTCGATTGCCTTGAGAGCGGGGTCAAGCTTAAATGAATTGCTGCATTAATTAAATCCCCACAAAAATTAAATCCCTCAAGAAGAAGAAACATGCAAACTGATCAGGACCGAGCACAAACAGATAGGATATGTAGATGCTAGACAATTTGTTAATTGTTTTTTTTTTCCAGTTTTATTACACCCGCCAACTTTTTTAATTCATTACAATATAGTTAAAGTCTTGAAATTAAAAAATTACCTTTAAGATTTTAATATTATTTTCGTTGGAGATTTCAAGGGAAATTGTTTTTTGGCACGTTGCTCATTTAACTTATTTCTAATTTCTAATTTCTAAGAGATTGTTTAGAGTTATTTAAATCACAGTTTTAAATTTCTATAAAATTTAAATAATTATTATTCTTAAAATCAATAATATATTAATTTAGTTAAAAGAATAGACTATGAAAATTTTTATAATGCTCAAGTTATGATGTCATATTAGTTACTTAAAAGAATAAAAAATAAAATAAAAGAGAGATACAAGTAGAGGAGGGAGAATAAAATCCATGATTCATCAATAATAATTAATATCTTTATATAGTGTTTCTCTTTTCTATTTATATCTATCTATTTTTGTAAAGTAAATCTCATTAAGTAATTAATAAAATACCACTAATTATAGTTTGAGCACTATAAAATTTCTCATTTCTTATGTAATATTGGGACAGACATATATTTTTTATAAAATTCTTCAATATCAAGTTGGAATTCATAAACTTAAAAGGTGTCGGGATCATTCATAATTTAAAAAGTTCTTAAAAGGGTTTGGAGTTTCACCCCGTAAAAAATATATCCTAAAAAAATTTAAATATATACCATTTAATTTTAGATAGTGTTTGTAATTGTAATAGTAATTACTTTTCAAATTATATTTTGCTTGTAAATATATTAAAATATTTTTTTTATTTTAAGAATTTATTTTTAGCATCAATACATAAAAATGATCAAGAATTATAAAAAAAATAAAATCAAAGAAAAATTCAAAAATATTTTTTAAACACACTTGAATTAATACATAAGCAGGGTTGCCTACAAGCTACTCCCTGGTACACCATGCTTTCATATTTGTAGTTATGAGATCGTAGTGAGAATTAGAAGTAGTGCACGAAACTTTTAAAAACACATGAAACGAAAATTATTTAGTATTTGTGAAAGTAAATTAGT
>Ga0307517_10009236_pt1 | contig 14016 bp, 4 predicted proteins | sample 23_EM_MG_FD_194515 | JGI IMG/M metagenome (GOLD analysis project Ga0307517, IMG submission 194515) | Populus trichocarpa ectomycorrhiza microbial communities from riparian zone in the Pacific Northwest, United States - 23_EM | ecosystem: Host-associated > Plants > Roots > Unclassified | place...
AGACTTGAGGATGGAGAAGAATGGGAAATAAAAATGTTTCACCCTTGCGGCTATTTTTATACCATCTCATGAATTTGAGATGGAGGGAAGCAGTAGACAACTTCTCTTTTCTCTTTCGACTCTTTTTTTTTTTATTTTTTTGTGATTGGATGTTGCTTCATTAATTTTTAAATAATTTGCCACAGTTCATATGATGATCATTTATGCACAACCAAACGTGACTAATAAAGACATTGCCAGATAAGAATAAGAGTAAAATATTTTATTTTATCCCAAGTATATGGTGGCTATGCTGCCAACTAATGCTGCTTAATTTTGATGTGCATCTTAGATTAACTAATTAACTCCAATTTTATCCAATTACTAATCCTTATTTAGTAAGGAAAATCTAAACCTCATATTCAATGAAGTTTAGGACATTATTTTAAAATCTGATTGGATTTGATTGGTTAATTCAGGATTTGATTAATATAGAATATAAACCAGTTTAAGTTAAAAAAAAATAAAAAACCAGGTTAACTTGATAACATGATGGATTCAAACCTGACATGTTAAAACCAGCTATTAACATGTTAATTTTTTTTTTATTAAAAAAACATTATTTTAATTTTTCACACTTTTGACCCGTAACTAACTTGTGCCTTCCTTGATATTATTCTAAGAAAATACGCCACTCAAATGAAATTAAATAATCAATAATGTGATTGAGAATGTAAGTAGAGGGGCTATAATTGGCCTCTACAAGTCTTGTAAGTAACTCAATCCAGGGGGAAGTTTCTTGGTGAAAATGATGCGTACACAATTATTGATATATCCTATTGAATGATGGTGTGCTTGTAATTGAATTTCAACTTTTTTTTATTAAAATTGAATTTTTTTTAATCTTTTTTTTAGTAATTTTAGATTATTTTGATTTTCTAATATAAAAATAATTTTTTAAAAAAATATATTATTTTAATACATTATAAAAAATACTTTAAAAAATATCTAATAAAATAACAATCATGGTTCACAAACCAATTGAATCCCAGGAAGAAGTTTGGTTATTTTGTACATAAAATAGCTTTCATTTTGAGATGCCACATGGATATATATCAGACAATCCACAAGTTACTTGATTACTCCATGTGGCCCTTGCCAATTCTAATAATGATGTAAAGACATAAATATGTCCAGGATGGCTTCTGAAAAAGGTTGAAGGATATGGTTGTCTGATTTTGAGTGGATAAAGATAGCTGAGTCAGATGTTATATGTGTATATTATTTCATTCTTTCTATTTCGGAATATGACGTTTCAATACAGGTGGCAGCGTGGCACCAATAAAATCGTCCAGATAAGGATTAGATTGCCCATGTAAGCCTGATTAGTCCAATGATTAAGTTATGAGATTAATTTATATGCCTAAGAGGTAGGTCTAATATTATTATCTCTGTAATTAACTGCTTAGATAATTGAAATCTTCAATCATGATTTTTGTTTTTCATATTGTAATCTTGAAATCATTTTAAAAAAAATTATGAGAAAAGAATATTTTTTTAAAAAAAATATATGCGGAGTGGATTGTTTAATCTGAAATCTAATAAAAATTATATAATTTTTAATGTGACAAAATTGATCTGAAAATAGTTCTGGAATAAATTAAAGATGTGTGATTGCTCAGTTAATATTAATCTAATGTAGCTTAGATTCTCATGCTTCTAAGTTTAATTTGTTCAATGAATGTTGATAAAAAAATAAAATAAAACTGATTTTTTCCTGTCCTTTATAATTAATTAATTAATTAATTAATTAATTTATATTGACGTGACGAAAAAGAAAAAAAAAAGAAAGACATTAGCAAACATTAAGCAACTCAATTTGTATTCAAATATCAGGAAGAAAAAAAAGGATTAATTAATTTGAAGATTTCAATTTGGAAACCATCCTCGTACGTAATCGTTGAGGTTCATATGTATGTAGTTGTTACTACCTCCCCTGCTAATAGACAAACGAGGAACCAAAAGGTCTGTGTATCACATCCCTTGCAGCTCATAAATGACAAAGAAGCTTAATAATAATTCGCCATTTGTAAGAACAACATGCATGACTCTCAACCAAGTGACCATCCGGTAATAAAAATCTAATTAATTTTTGAATTTATTTTTTAAATATTATCCGTTTAAGTCTTATAAATCTTAGAACCATTAAAAATTTATATAATTATTAATTTTAAAAACTATAAAATTAATCGTAATCTAAATAACAAGTTAATAAAGAAAAAAAAACAAGGTTTAAATTATTGCCATTATTCAGGAACTGTGGCTCTCAGCCTGGCACTGGCACACATGGCAATAACGTGAAAGAAAATGATAAAAGAGAAAGAGCAAGATACGTGTGTGGACTCGGTTATGCTGATCGAGACCGAGGATGGCCCATTTGGATTCAATAATGTAAGATCGGGAGGCCAGACATGCCCCCTGTTGAATAATTTGAAAGTGACACTCACCTCTTGCAGGGGCCATCTGAGCATGAATTATTTCCAATCTCCTCACATGGGATGCTTAATTTGCTTACCAAGGTAGCGTAACTCTATTTTTTATTCTTTATAATGTGTTTCATCTCTCCTAATTTTATGAGTCAACGTACTAGCAATATCTCTTCACATTAATGGTGTGGACATTAAGATTAATCTAGTTCTAACAACGATATAAATGTGAGATATCAACTAGCATATATCTATCCGTGTCTTGGATGAAGACTTACTTGGTTTTATGTTAATTTTTAACATATTCTTTTAATTTAATCATCAAATCTTTAATACTATATTAAAAAAACTATCTTGATAATAAAATTTAAACAGTTTGACAAAAAGTCATTAATGATTTTATATTAACTCTCTAAAAACAAATTAAGATATTATTCATTGGTGATTATCCAAAAAAAGATATTATTCAGTGGAATTTTAAATATTTCCAATCTATTTATGTTTGAAAATGGATGAGGTTAATTTTCTATCACTTGGTGCATGAATATAAACAGGAAATATTATGGGCAGGGAAAATATAAGGCATTTAACTAGTTTCAAAGTTGATTTTCCTTTTATTGATCATGTTCAACTCAAACAAAATAAATAAAGAATAAAAATTCAAAAAGTACAAACACTAAATCTATATATGGCTATTTTTTTTTAATGAATGACGAGAATTTTTATTATGCTGGGCTGGATCCAGCCAGCCCTACGGTCTGGGCTGGACAGCCCGGTTAATGGTTCAGACCAGTACCCGGTTTCGGCAGCGGTCACGCGTGCTCGCACAGTGCTTGGTTAATTAAATTTGCAAAACAGAGACGGAGAAGATGGCTTACCTGCTGCTGCGCTTGGAGACGAGGTTGGTGACGCTCGTTGCTGGGGAACTGGGGTTCCTCCTTCTGCTTTCTCCTCCCCTCTGTTTCTTCTTCTCTTGTCTTTGTGTTGTTCTCTCTCTCTCTCGTTTGTTCTCTCTGTTCTTCCGTTTCTCTTTTTCTCTCTCTTTTTTTTTCTCCTCTCCTTTTTCTTTTTTTCGTCCCCCTCAGCGATGGCTGCTTTGTTGGGTATTTATAGGGGACCGTGCGTGGTAGTCTTTTAGCCCGCCTCTTCCTTCCTGGGAGGAGGATAAGGCTTCGCTGGGCGTTGGTGTTTGACAAGGACTCGAACTCCCGGAGTCCTGCCATTGCAGGGGTCTGGGTGGTGGTGCCTTCCCCGTCTCTATGACCTGCAAATGGTGGGAACGGTCTGGGAAGGTGGTGATGGCGGTCGTGGAGACCGATCATTGCACGCATGGGTGGTCTGATCCGCGTGTTTCCTTTTTTTAATTTTTTTTTTGCAGGGAGTTTCCTCTGTTTCCAGAGGAAGAAGACTATGGCCAAAAATGAAAAACGGCGCCGTTTCTGGACTGGGCGGCCGTTTTCAATCAGGTCCTCCAAGTTTAAAAAATTCTTAATCGGGCCCCTGGGCAGAATTGCTGCGTCTTTTACAAGATGATCCCTGAACCTTAATCACTTGTAATGTTGACCTTAATTAGCTCAGGAATTTAATATTTCTTCAATTATATCCTGATTTTATTAATTAAACAAATTCTAAATTTAATTAAGTCCCTATACATATTAATTCTTCAATTAAACTTTTGAATTAATTTTTTTAATTTTTTTCAAAATTAATTTTCAAGTTCATAAATCTAATATGATTACATCCTCGAAACTTTTAATTTGTATTGTTTAGATTTAAAATTATTTTTTCTTTATTCATTTTTTTTGATGGATTTATTTTTATCAAAAATTAAGATATAACATTCATGACCTAATATGTGATAGAAAAATTGTCAGTCAAGAACAGTCAAACACAACTAGTAAGGTGAAATGTGAATTTTTTTTTGAACAATTGTATTGTTCATATATAGGTACTGGTTACATATACAAAAATTTAGTATGATGAATTAAATATAGTCAAGCTTTATTTAAGGAGATTGAATTTTAAACTGCACTATTATGATCTTTCCAATCTTTTCTAAAAATTTATTTAGTGAAAGTGTTATTCCAGTGATATATTATATTGTATATGTTAAATTCCATTTCAAATGTTGATAGTCTAGAAAGTTGATCTGCGACGGGCGGATTGGGTTTTGCATGTTGAAGGATATGATGGAAATGTGATTTCTTTGGAGATGCTAGATTCAGGTTAACTGTAGAAGATTTTCACCCTCTTTTGACTCGATGAAATGTGATAAATTGAGCTACTATTAAGCATATGTGAGCAATATCGGAAAACCTGGAGAACATATAAGTGGCTTTTCTCTAAGCCTTTCCTTAGAGAAAGGCTTAGTTGATCATTCATGGCTACAAAGCTCAAAAGAAGAATGAAGTTAATTCTGGAGACAAGCGTGGATACTCTTCATAAGTGGCATGGAAGGCCATCTAGTTGAAATGATCCTCTAGTGTATGAAGAGGGGTGGTGGGAGAACCAGTTCATGACTTGGACATGGTTAGATAGTTTTCTTAGAAAAACTAGAAAGATTTGGCAAGTACCTACAAAGCTCTTAGCTAATGGCAAACACAAACATTGGAGATGACTTGATGTGCATCCAGAAAACAGATAAAGTAGTAGAAAAACACTTTTCGTGAAGAAGTGTTGAACCCTTGTTTATGGTAACAGTTACTACTTGGTTTTCTCTGGTGGAGAAGTAGATGTAGACAACTTCATTGATGAGGTATAATCTATGCTGGGTTAAGCTTGGAAATGTTGCAGGTGGTAAGCATTTGGTTTTAGCTAGCACGAGCATGTGATGGGAAGACAGACTATACAGATCGAGTGGGAGTTATGGCCAGGTATGACTACTCAAATCAAGTAGGAGTAAGCCTAGTGGCGACTACTCAGATCGAGTGGGAGTTAGCCTTGAAGGATGAAGAGTAAAAGCGTCAGCAGGTCTACAACGGTAAAGAATCACAAGGATGTGGATTGAAGTCAAAGCTTTAGGAAGGCATCGAATGTAGAAGACAATTACAGTGCTATTCGTATCAGGTGGGAGATTATTGGAAATGTGACACAATTGACCCAAAGTCAGTAGTACCATTTATGGTGGTGGTTGGCAGATAAGTGTTATTGGTTGGTTTCTGGGAAGGTTTCATTAACATGGCTGCCATTTGAAGCCTATAAAACGGCATTTTGAGAGAAGAATAAACAAGTAGCAAGCAACAACGAGAGCCAAACACAGAGAAATATGGAGAGGCTGCTGCCTTTGTGGCAGCAACATGAGCTTCCATAAGCAATAGCTTGTGTAGGTTAGTAAAATGTGAATGATAGAGAGAAGGGATGCAATTACAAGAGAGTGTGAGTATGAGGTTTGTCCTCCTTCACTATTGTAAATTCTGGTGTTTCTCATATCCAATAATATTGGCTGCTGCTCCGTGGATGTAGATAAATTGCTGAACCATGATAAATTTGTTGTGCTTAGCCTCTGAGCAAAAATCAACGGTTCTTTATGGTCCTAACAAGTGATATCAAAGCTCTGGAATTATCAACAAATTGGTATCAAACCTTTAGTATTCCCAACAATAATCATAGGCTAATTAGAAGCCTGCAGCGTACCGCTTTACCTTGTGACAAGAGAAAGTGAATTATTCTGAAAGAGAAACTTGACCTCTTTTGTAAATTGTAAGTAAACATTGTTACAAGTACTACTAACTTTAATTTTGCTGCCTAATCATTTAAAGTTTTGGCTTAATTGTTACAAAAGCTGTTCTTTCTCTTTTTGAATATCTGGGATTTGCTTCTCTGGAATTTTAATTTTCTTTCAATAAAATGAATTTTCTGTTTTCATTGGGGAAAAAAAAAAGTGGTTATGTGACCTCCAAGTGGCCTTTTCAACTTTTAAGACATCTACCCTCAACTCTCATTACAAAAAACAGGAAGTTTAATTAAGCAAGATATTGAAAGAAAGATTGGTTTATCTCTGTTTTCATTTTCTGGAAAAAAAAGAGAGGCAAAAAGCCACAGGCAAGTGTCCAAGCTTTACCAATCAATTAAAGGAAACAGGAAGTAAAGCCCCCAAGTTGGATTACTTATACAAACTACAAAAAGCGAAGCCTAAAATTGACAAAATCTATCTTGACAAGCTCATGACCTTATGTATGTATACAGAAAGTTTCAGTACAAAACTTTTCAGCGTACCTTCTGAAGATGGTTGAAGTTTGCATGAGAATTGTTGCTTCTAAGGAGGGGAAGAAATTTATGCTCTCTTTTTGGAAGATTAACAACCATGAAATATATGTATATGCGTGTATTTGATAGTGCTAGCTGATCAACATTGATGAAGTTAGCTTGAGATAAGAAAAGGTCTTTTATTCTTTCTTTTTTTTTTTTTTTTCTGGTTCAAGAATAAGAAAGGGACCGTTTGGGAACGCGGTCCAACCCGCGTTCCTAAAAATTTTGAATTTTATTTGTACTTAAAATTAATATTGTTTTAGTATTTTTGGATATCGTTTTGATGTGTTGATATCAAAAATAATTTTTTAAAAAATAAAAAAATATTATTTTGATATATTTCTGAGTAAAAAATATTTTGAAAAGTAACCACAATCACATTTTCAAAGACACCCAAAAAGTTTTTTATTCTTTCTTTCTTTTTTTCCGGTTCAAGAATAAGCTTTTATTTCAGTTGTAAAAATTTATAGTCGTGAATTGCATCTTTAAAGAACAGGAAGCTTACCGAAGTTTTAACTTGTGATGAAAGTAAAATATTTATTCCATTTTTTCTTATAAATAACAACCTATGATTTCAGTGCTAAAATATTATGTATACAAATTCATAAAGTTACACCTCGCTTTGAATAAAACACAATTTGGTGGCACAGCAAGTGAAGCAAAACTCAGGTTGTTCGTCGAGTACCCTCCAGCATTATTCTTCAGGTACGTTGAGATGGGAGTGAATGTGTCTATCTTCTATTTCTTTTATTTTATATTTGTACTTGTCAAAGGAGACGACAGCTGAAACCAAATTTATGATGGGAAAATAAATGGTGGTTTAATATGTAGGTGGCACATTCTCTTATCTAATCCTGAGAATTATTGAATTATTGAGCATAATAAAGGGAGCTCACGCTGGAAATTTGTGAGTTTTTTTTTGGATAATCATCGAGAGAGGAAATTTGTGAGTGATTCATGTTTTAAATTCATGTTGGCTTGTTATCTGAATTAGTTCAAGGTTATTTCTGTTAGCTAGAAGATGTGCTAATTAAGAATGTTTTTTTGTTTATTATTATTATTATTATTATTATTTTGGTTGTTGGCACTTGTTCTAATTGAAGGAAATCAAACTAACATGGGCATCCATAAGGTGTTCGAAACTGTTTGAAGAAACCTAAATTTGATTCACTTAAATACAATAGGATGGCACTATCACATGATATATATAATTGACTACCAAAATAATAATGTTAATTACTAAATTAATTTTTATGAGTAAAATAATTTAATCAAATATTTTTATGATAATTAAATTTTTAAAGGTAGATAATTGGAAGCACTAAATGCATATAGGATTTTCTTGAATCCTAGTAAATATATTATGAATTACTTTTCATATATAATTAATGTTTTTGTGGTTTTAGTGTGTTTTACATAATTAAATTGTTGAAAAATATAATATGTTAAAGAATCAATTCAACTCAAAAGCTTAAACTGTTATATGAGATCTCAAAATATATTTTATATTATTCTCTAACATTTTCTGAAAACTCTTTGTACTTAAAACTTGTACAGACTCACGCTACTTTATAAGATCCTAAGATATGATTTATATTATTATCTAACATAATAATGATTGGTTCTATAAGATTTTTGGCTTTTATTTTATTATTTGAATTTATTTAATGTTTTTTTTTAAATCTCTTATATTGTTAAGTGAAATTCTAAAATATAATTTATATTATTATTTAAAATATTAAGAATCATAAATAATTAACCGATTTAGTTGTATTCTTATAGCATTTTTTATTACATAATTTTTAATGCTTTATTTTGTATTAGAAATGTTGTTATATAAGTAAGTTTTCTATTAATTCATCTGATTTCTATATTTATTTATCTCATGTTCTTATTAGCAATAACAATTGCTTAATATATCTCTCGTATTCGTAAATAATTAACTAACAATCCAGCCCTAAACTTGACCAATATCTTATCAGCTTTTATTATTTATACTTCATTAATATATAATCAATAGTAGAATTAATAGTCATCCCACATTTTTTTACTTGTTATTTTAATATTCCACTTAATATATACTATTAATTATGTTTATTTATACAAAATTTTCAGATTAAAAATATTGAGTTGATTGATGCAAGTTCATGAGAAAAATAAATAAATACATTTAGAGAAGTTACCTTTTTATTTATAATACTTGTATGTGGTAAACATTTTTATCAAGTTTTGTGCACATTATTTTGACTTTACTTTTTTGAAAATTAATTCGTGATTGTTTCGTTAACTAGAAAGAAAAATCTAAACTCTAACCAATATATATATAGCAGTGCTAGCTATTCAAAATTGATGATGTTAGCTTGGGACAAGAAAAGTAAATAATTATGTGGTAGGTGCTCAATTTCTTACACTTCTCTTGAAGTTTTGGTTTGAGTTTTTTTCCTGTTCAAGAATAAGCTTTGATTTTAGTTGTAAGTACTTATGTTCATGACGTGCAGCTTGCTATAACAGCTAGCTTACCTGAATTTTAACTTGTGATTAAAGTATTATTCTGTTTTTTCTTATCAATAACTACTTACGATTTCAGTGCTAAAATATATGTATACAAATTCATGATGTCACACCATTACTGTAAATAAAACACAATTTGGTGGCACAGGAATTGAATAAAAACTCAAATTGCTCGCCGAGTCCTCAAGCATTATTCTTCAGGCACGTTGAGATGTGAGTTAATGTGTCTATCTTCCATTTCTTTTATTAAATATTTATTCTTTTCATAGGAGAAGAGAGCTGAAACTAAATTCATGATGGGATAATAAATGGTGGTATAATATATAGGTAGCACATTTTGGTAATTAATCCTGATAATTTGATTTGTTGAGCATAATTGAGATTTGAGGGAGCTCAGGAAGGAAATTTGTGAGTGATTCATGTTTTAAATTTATGCTGGTTTTTTTTTTTCTGAATTACTTGAATTATAATCACCGTGTAAATTGTTATGTGATTACTAGCATTTTCTTTGATGTGCCTTTAGTTGTGCTGAATATGCCTTTTTTTTTTGGTTGTTGGCACCTGGTCTAATTGAAGGAAATCAAACATGGGCATTCATAAGGTGTCTGAAACTGTTGAAAGACTATGGAACGGATGGGAGCTTCGCATGGTGATGTTGCTCAGTCTCTTTCTTCAAATTGTTCTTATAATCTTTGGGCGTAGACGAAAGTATACAGCAGGATTCTGGCTCGGAACTCTTGTTTGGTTAGCATACTTGTCAGCAGATTGGGTGGCAACATTTTCATTGGGTATCTTGGCTCAAAAGCTTGGAGATTCAGAAACGAATTGTATAAATTCAAATCGAGGATTGATCCCGGCATTTTGGGCACCGGTCCTCCTTGTGCACCTCGGTGGCCCGGACACTATCACCGCATATTCAATGGAAGACAACGAATTGTGGTTAAGACATCTGTTGGTGCTAGGAAGCCAAGTTGCTGTGGCTTTTTATGCCTTTTCGAGGTCATGGTGGAGTAAGGATCCTCTGTTATTTGTAGCCATTCCCATCTTTGTTGCTGGAATTATTAAATATGGAGAAAGGAATTTGGTTCTGAGGTCAGCAAGCTCGGAGCAGTTCAGGAGTTCAGTATATAGTGAGATGAATGAACTACGTCGCAAATTTGGTGAATTTTCAAACTCTGAGTTGTTTGGAATGACTGCTGAACGACTGACTGAAAGACTAGGCTTGAGAGACATAATACCTGAGGCTAAATTTCTCCATGAGGCAAAATTGTTTTTTCAGATGTTCAGAGTACTATTTGCAGATCTTGTTCTTGCCGATTCTAATCATTTGGCTACTCATATTATCCTAATAGACAAGAAAGCAACGGAAGCCTTCAAATTAATTGAAGTTGAGATGGGATTTATGTACGATGTGCTTTATACGAAGGTGACGAGGGTTTGTTCGTCACGCATCATTTTTCGTGCTATCAGCTTCTTATGTTTTGTTTCTGCACTACTTGCCTTCTCACTAGGTATGTCCAGAAACAACCATGCCTATTTAACAACTGAAATAACCATATCATACTTCTTGTTGGTCGGAGCCATCATTTTTGAGATTTATTCAGTAGTTTTGGTTCTTTTCTCTGACTGGGCAATGCTCTGGCTTAGTGGGCAAAAGAAGCCATTTTTCAATTCTGTGTATCAAACTATTTCACGATTCCTGTCATTTCTTCACAGTGACAAAAGGTGGGCAAGATCAATGGCACAACACAACCTGATAAAATCTCAGTTAAGTGAAAACTCCTTGACCTGCATTTCTCTTAAGAAGTTGCTTGGGAAAAGCCACATTCTTAGTTGGGAGGATATCAGTGATGATTTGAAACATTTGATCTTCCAACATCTCCTAGATAAACGTACAAGATATAGTTATCAGATGCGCTATCATGATCCAGGAAAGAATGATTTACATGAGATATTATCAGAGAGAGGTGATCAGGTGATCGGAAGAGAGGGATGCCTTGAAAAAATTGGTGGGAGTGTGAAATCTTCAGATTTTAATGACAGCCTCCTTACGTGGCACATTGCTACCGATATTTGTTACCATGATGATGTCCGAAAAAAGGGTCATCCAGACACCAAAATGAGCATATCGTTATCCAATTACATGGTGTATCTTCTGCGTGATTGCCCCTTTTTGCTACCTAGAGGGATCGGTAAAGAAAGGTACACCCAAACCTGCAGCGATGTCAACAAGCATTCTGAATTATTGCGCAATATCACCTCTGGTCGAAATAATTCATGGGATTCCTATAACACTATTTTGCAACTTGAAGATAGCTCGGGTAAAGTGTCGGTGCTGTGCGCTGGTTTCAAGCTTGCCAAGTCATTGCAGTCACTTGAGACACAGGATGGTTGGGAAAATAAACGAAAGTGGGAGATGATAAGCCAGGTTTGGGTAGAAATGTTAACGTATGCTGCAAGTCATTGTGGATGGAAAGAGCATGCTCAAGCACTTACACGAGGTGGGGAGTTACTCACTCATGTTTGCCTTCTCATGGCTCATCTTGGCTTGAGTGAGCAATGCTTAACCAATTGATGCTGCCTACATATGTACCCGGAAAGTCCTTTGAATGATCTTGTTTTAACTTGCAGTCATTTTTATTTTCCTCCTCCGTCTTTGACTTCTGGACTAGATTAAGTTTTGAGTTCTTATTTTAATTATCAGGATGTTATTTGGTTTTGAGTGTGCAAGTGTGACTTTGTTTTCTCTTAATAATGTTGTTTAAGAATCAATTTTAATATATATTTTGGAGTGATATATATATATATATATATATAAAAATAATATAAATTATATCTTTGAGCCTCACATAACAACTTAAACTATTGAGTTTAATTTTTTTTAATATGCTATTAGAATTATGATGATCAAACAGTCACAAAATTAAATCTCATTATTCTTATTCTCTCTTCTAATTAAAATTTAATTACTAGCATAAGATACTATGGATTTGTGCAAATTTTAAATCTAAATTTTTTTTCTTGAAAAAATATGTTAGAGAATGTTCTTAGTTGTCTTGCCTCTTTTTTTAAATAGAAAAGTTCAAGATAACTTCCACTAACTATTCAATCACATTATTTAAGATAACTATTCAATCACCCTATTCAAGATAATTACGCACTCATTTCTTGTTTTAATGATCTTGATCTTATATCATGTAGATTTTTTATACCTTCCATTTACTATCCACATTCAAGTCTAGTCTGCAATCAAGTTTGGTATGTTCTTCTTGGTCTAAACTTCATAATTTTTTGGTTAATTTTAGTGTATATATAACAATCCCCACTATTAATGCTCTTGCACGTATAATAAATCATTCTGAAAGAACAACGTATCCTCTCTTTTGTAACTTGTATGTAATCATCATTCTACAGGAGTTCAATATCAAAGTTCTGTGCTTGTGATATTGTTTTGAGAAATTATGCCAAAGTAAGGTAATAAGGTATCTAGATACTAATTCATAACCCAAATTTTCAGGAAACAGGACTTGTAAAACAGCTCAGTTGACTGCAAATTGTAATTAAACAACATAGTTCTTGTTTGGTGTAGGTTCTGCTGTGTCTGCCTCAATTAAAATGATATTACAGACTTAAAATTCGAGTTTTAAGTTAACTGATTCAAACTCTAGATTTAATTATAGATCTACTCATGTAATTTTAAATTTATATTACAAAGTTATATAAGTATCAATATGATTAAATCTATTTCCATACAAATAGTAGTTCAAATTCATAGAGTGATTCATACTCTAATTACATTCATGAATTGAAACTCCTAAATAATATATATTTTTAATATTTTTGGTTTATGGAATTATTGATACTGATTACAAAGAAAATTACAAGCATACTTGATTATCACCTACAGAGTTATCGTCTAGTGTTCTATCACCTACAAAGTTATTGTCTATAGAATTATTGCCTACAAGTTATCACTTACTTTTTTTTATCAACCTACAATTACATGCCTACTTGATAAATAGATTTTGAAGATCATGTGAACTTGATAAAACTGTAGTGCAACTGTCGTTGTTTTGTTGAATATGAGTTCTTAGTTGTCTTGCCTCCTTCTTTAAATAGAAAAGTTCAAAATAACTTCCAGTAACTATTCAATCACCTTATTTACGATAACTTCTAGTAATTATACACTTACTCTATTCAAGATAATTAACCACTCATTTCTTGTTTTAAGGATCTTGATGTTGTATCATGTAGACTATTTATACCTTCCATTAACAATCCATATTCAAGTCTGATCTGCAATCAAGTTTGGCATGTTCTTCTCGATCTAAACTTTATAATTTTTTGGTCAATTTTAGTGTATATATAACAATCCCCACTATTAATGCTCTTGAACGTATAATATCCAGGTATGGTTTTTTGGCTACTATTGAGAAGATATATTGGTATAAAGTCCATCAAGAGAGTGGCCAGTAAGAAAGGTACAGAAGTCTAGCAATCAAATTAAAGTGAAATACAGAAAATTAAAGCCAGGGAACCAAGCAGTCAAGGTTTAGCTTGTGAATAGAGAAATTAATTTATTCTATAGCTGGTGGGAAAGACCCTATTCAGAGGAATAACCCACCATTCATATGTACGTACCATAAACATTTCATAAAGTTGTATATAGCTTGTGAAGACAGTAAATTATTTATTCTATTCCTTCTAAGCAGTATAAAAAACGTTTAACATTTTGCTTCGTGACAGGAATTTCATTTTCAAGTTCATAGTGCTGCACAATATCCTTAAATAA
>Ga0307517_10009237_pt1 | contig 14016 bp, 14 predicted proteins | sample 23_EM_MG_FD_194515 | JGI IMG/M metagenome (GOLD analysis project Ga0307517, IMG submission 194515) | Populus trichocarpa ectomycorrhiza microbial communities from riparian zone in the Pacific Northwest, United States - 23_EM | ecosystem: Host-associated > Plants > Roots > Unclassified | place...
AAGTGCGCTTGTGGCGGCTTGTCTTTGGAAGAATTGTAGCTGCACGCTGACTACACCTTAGCTATTTTCTGGCAGAAATATACCCCCTATGGATCCGGCAACTGCTTTCAGCTGCAACACCTGTCACCGACTGCTCCAAGTGAAGATTTGTAGGAGCAACAAGAATGGAAGCACGCCAACAACGCCCACTGTGATTTCTTCGCATGGGTTGATCCAACACTCTCTCCTCCCTCTTCCCGTTTTGCCTCATCCTCACCAGCATCTTCTCCCACTCGCCCTGCGGTCCCTTCAGTACAACCAAAGGCGGCTCCTTCTGCAACTCAGAACCCCTCCGGTACGACATGCTCAAAGGTAGATTGTACTACCATGAGGCTCCACCCAGTGTGCACTCGCAAAATGTGCCGCCGACATTGTCTGGACGCTGGAGGGTGCCTCGGAACGAAGACGCACATGTGTGAAGTCGCAGGTTCTTCGGCATCAGACAAGGGGAAGCAACGAGCAGTGTCACCTCCTTCAATGCCCTCCTCACCATCACCGCCACTCACTGCCACTGCCAGCACGTCGACTGCGAGGGACATGTTTGCAAACCCACGATATGCGTCACAGATGACCGCTGCTTTCACAGAGCAGAATGCTATTCACCAGGCCATAGAGGAAAAACGGCGAGCGGTGGATGCGGAGCGTCTTGCAAATATTGAAAAAGCGAAGAATCATGTCGTAATCTATGCATGGCCAACGGTACATCTCATTTTCATTACCAATTCCCAATGCTGACTCGCTTTCGATAGGATAATGTCGAACCTACAGTGTTTGAAGTCCAGGGTGGTTTCAAGTGGCCACTGTTTCCGCTCACCCCTTCGGTTCTCTGTGACGCGGATTTGATGTTGCCTGGACAAGAATACGTGCGGTTCAAGAAGTACAACATCTATACATACGTGGTCTAAGGTTCCTGTGGGCCACATTGTCTCCCTCAAGGCTGGCGAGCATATTTTTCTCAAGGGATATGACGTGACTAGATGCCAAGACTTTGACCATCTTCTCTCAGCAAGCCAGCAACGCGACCTCCACTTCTTTAAAAACCTCCCCCATGAACGAGCACAAGTCCGACAAGCGTTGAAAGAGAAGAAGGTCGCTGCCAGCTCTGATGATGACGAACAGGAGAAGAAGGATACCAGTTCTCGGCATCGCTCTAAAACATCCACACGTCCGCCTATCGTACCCTCACGGTACAGGGCGGAGCCATCTGATTTTGTGGTCGACCTTGCGCCGTCTGGTAGTGATGCCGGTTCCCGCTCCCAGCCATCTCATCTCGTTGTCAAGCGGGAGTCGACACTCATTGATCTTACAATGTCTGATGTTGACGCCACCTCTCGCACCCAGCCACCTCAGCCCATTGTCAAACGGGAGCCTAAAATCATTGATCTTACGATGTCTGGATGATTCTATCCCTGCTCCAGTCAGAAACAAACGCGCACGTCCATCAAGCTCTCCCTCTTTGCCATCTACTCCCAGCTCATCTCCTGACGATACCGACGAGAGCTCCAATGGCTCTCCACTACCTGCTTGGCCCACAGACTTTTATGTAATGGACATTGTACAGGGCTTTGAGAAGTGTGACGAGGCACGTCGCGGACGAAATTCCCGCATCGAAAATATATTCTTCACACAGCAACTAATATACGAACTCAAAAATGCTACCCTTGACAATGACAAACTTGATCAGAATGTGATTGACCAACTGCGAAATCCTATCACGGAACCAGTCGACATTTCAGAACCAGACATCCGCCTTTCACTCGATCTTTTCATGGCATGCAGCAATGCTTCCGATGCAATATACACGGGCGTACGTAAATCTTTCGTGCGCCGATTTCCTCACGTCAATGTCCTCTCGCATTACCTTGCGAAGAAACTGGTTGCCGAAATCAGTGGAGTGGTTTCTGTATTTGACGACATGTGCTCAAACTCGTGCACAGCATTCGTGGGTCCACTTGCGCAAGCTAAAGAATGCCCTGAGTGCCGAGAGCCACGGTACAGGGTTAAAAAATCTGGAAAAGAAGTTCCTCGCCAACAAGCCTGTACGATTCCTCTTGGCCCGCAGCTCCAGGCATTGCGACGGTCACCACAGGATGCAGCTGCGCTCATGTATCGTGATAAGAAGATGAATGAAATCCTTGAGGAATTCCACAAAACTCCAGTGTCTACGACGATATATTCTGCGGTAGCGATCTCCGTCAGCTGGCGACAAATCCAGGAATTGCTATAAATTCCGATGATATTACAGTCTCCTTCTCTGTTGATGGCGCGCAGCTCTTTCAGAATAAGAAATCTGATACGTGGGTTGGAATCTGGATAATAAATGACTACGATCCAAAGATACGCTTCAAAAAGAAACATGTGCTACCAGCATTTGTCATTCCAGGACCCAATAAACCAAAGAACCTCGATTCATATCTTTTACGGAGTTTCTATCACCTGGCGGCTCTGCAGCATGAAAACGACGGCCACGGAATGCAGATGTGGAATGCTCTTAAGGGAAAAATCACTTTCTCTCGTATATTTTTCGTGCTTGCAACAGCAGATGCGGTTGGATTGACAGATGTTGATGGTCGAGTTGGGCATCATGGAGCTCAGGGTTGCCGAATGGGATGTGATATGAAGGGGCGCCACAAGCCTTCGAGCGGGCACTACTGTGCAGCCCATCTCCGGCCGAATGGATCAGACTTGGCAGAAAACTGTAGTCATCCAGATTACGACTTCTCTCGTGATCCTGCTGCACCATCCCCTCAAATTTACATTGCCAATCTCAACATAGTCATTAATTCACGAGATCAACCCGACTTCGAAAAGAAACGAAAACTTACCGAATTAGTAAACCTTCCATTATCAGTGGCTTGGACAAGATTTACACTTCCGGTGCCTCGTTGTTTTACCGTCGACCTCATGCACCTTTTATTCATTAATCTTGCTGAGCTTCTCATTCCACTCTGGCGAGGAACCCTTCGGTGTGACCCTCCTGATAGCAAAACGACCTGGGACTGGGCTAAACTTGTTGGAAAAACCTGGACTGAACATGGGAAGCTTGTTGCCGAAGCAACTCTGTACTTCCCATCCTCATTCCATAGACCACCATGAAATCCAGCCGAGAAGATCTCGAGTGGTTACAAAGCAATCGAGTATTTCCAATATGTCTTTGGGCTTGGGCCTGGCTTTTTCCGTGTCATTCTCCCCAAGAAATATTGGAAAAATTTCTGCAAACTTGTCCATGGAGTCCGCATCATTATCCAGCGCAGCGTTACCGGACAGCAACTACGAGAAGCTCATTCATACCTCACAATGTTTGTTCAAGAATTCGAAAATCTTTACTATCAGCGCCGAATGGACCGTCACTTCTGCCGTCCTTGTTTCCATACATTACTCCACACTTCACTTGAGGCAACAAGGTTGGCCCAGGAGCTTGCTCGTCACAATTTGTCATGGAACGCGCAATTGGCGATCTCGGAGGAGATATCAGACAACCATCAAATATTTATGGCAACCTTTGTCAGATTGCCTTGCGAAGATCCCAGCTAAATGCTCTTAAAAATACTTGCCCGGAGCTCGACAACACATCAAGTAACAATCCTAATACCGATCCTTCCTTTTCCTTACTTTCATTTTTCGGTCTGGGGTTGTTTACGAGCGCATCGCATTGTATGCTGGGGCGGCGTAGATAGTTAGGCATGGACCCGTGTTTTAGTACTTAGTTTACTTGCACACGTAAAAAAAAAAAAAAAAAAAATCCTAAATTTGCTTGTGACTGTGGCGACAGTCCGATCGCGGCGTGCTCTCCACATTACGCAACCCCCTGGACAGTAGGGTGTCAGATTAATGACATGGGAACCGTCACGAAGTTGCAACTGCTTTACCACTAAATACTAAAAACCAGACAGGCGAGATCTATAAACCCATAAAAGTATTTCATCGGTACTAACCAGACTCGGAGTCGCATATCTAAGTACAAGTCTATTACATAATCTGTAGAATCCGAGTCAATATATCCTGTGAGTTCTGTGTCATCCAAACCCGATTTCTCAACAACAAACCACAATTTTTTTCCATCAAACTCGTCTGTGGAGAGTTTTGGCAGTGGTTGCATTGAAACGACAGATATAATTGAGGAGATGTTGATCACTTTTAAGTTGGAATCACCTTGATATTCGCAAGCCCATAGTTCACGACTGGAATCTTCAAGAAGATCAGCATTCGGAGGTCCATACATTGAAACGAGGGCATAGGGCTGTTCTTCCTCGTCTCCAAATAAGAAGTAAAATTGTATTTCGGCAAATTCTGTTTTCCCGTCAACAGTGATCTTAAAAATCAATCAGCTTTAGTATGTGCTTATATGGTCAATATCAGCATTACCTTCACATTGCGAGAGATACGTGTTCTTTCTGACCGTTCCTTTTCTGAGAACAGGCTTCGAGCTACCTGACCGTTTGGTAAGCAAAGACGTCCCCAGCGCCGCAAAGAATTTATGTTAAATTCTTCTTTTATTGCAGTGACTCGAAGCTGTTGCCCTGTTAATGATTTTCTATAGCGGTCACGCGGTCGTAACAAAACGAATAGCTTTGGTACACAAATGCAAATAATGTGCCTTTCTCTATTACCATTATGAACTCGAATGGGATTCGGAGCGGAAACCAACACCGTGACTTTAATTTTCCTTCATCGTTCTCCAACCAACTCTCTTCATATCCCAATCATCAATGGGGAGATGGCCCAAGTCGATCAAATATGACAGGAACAGTTAGTATCTGCATCAAACAAATTTGATGTACCCACTACTTAATTTTTTAGGACGTGTTCTTTGATACAAATTCCACTGGCACCTCTGGTAGTGGTTTGGGATACGAGAATGGATCTAGAAGACAACTACTTGAACAAGCATCAGCCGACAAACTGAAGCGAGCCCAAAATCACGCATATATGTTACTTCATGACAATTGCAAGGTCAACTTGCTGGAAAAGAGTGAGTAAATTTTGTTTTGACCTTGGTTCATTTTGACTACTATGTACTGATTACCAACAGTGAGACTATCTCGACGCTTAAGTCACTGCTTTTGCAGCAACCAGTGTCGAAGGTGTTTGCTGCGCCCACTCGGATTCAAGAGGAAACATCAATGGCTTATCCGTTGACTGCTCCACAATCTCCTGCAGAATGTGAAAAAGAAGATTACGAAGACGTTGAATTCTGGACGATAGGCCAATGGAACGAGCACAAATCCGCAGAGCCTGATTGCGGTAAACTCGATTTTTTAACTGATGACAGTGGATCAAAAGTCGGCAAGGGTCGCCTTAAAGAAATGTCAACAGAGGCTAGTATACTCTTCAACGAGTTGTACCGACACCGCCATGATCCCTCAACGTGGAGTACTCGAACAGCCGTCGCAAGCACATTTTTTAGCAATACTATGCGTCAGAAGTTTCCAGAATTCCAGTGGTGCGAGGGAGATTGGAAAGTTCATATGTTCGCAACTGTAAGGTATCCTAGTTGGGTCGCAGATAATCGCGACAAAGGGCGTTTGCAACGTTGAGAGCAATTTTCATATTACTTTTTCTTATACTGATAATTTTTGTTTTCCAGGTGAATGTCCCTCGATAGGTGACCAGTTTGTTGATCTTACAGGTACGACGACTTCCAGGTCATCACCTGAAAGTCGTGACAACACACCAACTGTAAGTCCTCTATTTATGAATAACCCATATCTAATTTTCCTTCTCTAGATTCCGAGCCGTGCGGAGTCTGTTTTTTTGAGCTTGGAGTCGGATGATATTTCTCGTATTACAAATGAATCGACTACGGCAAATTTGACTACTACAACAACCATCACTGTCAATTCAGCAACTCTTTCTTCTGTCACCACCAATAATGCAGATCTAATCTATCTTTGTGTCTCTAGGCCCCAAGTTGTGCGGAGTCGGGTCCTTCGAGCCTGGGGACTACTTTGATTACGAACACATCTATCATGGCAAGTTCGACAGTACCACCAACTGTCACCTTGAATTCGGCAGCTCCTTCACTGGTCAGTGGCAGTCACTATCATTAATCCGGTTCTAATTCCCCTCTCCTAGGTTTCTAGTCCCGCGGGGTCTGGTCCTCTGAACCTGGGGGATAATTTTCAGGTTTCGAATTCAGAGACCATGACAACTGCAATGGCCAGCTTGGCAACTCAGTTGAAGGGCGCGTCAGCGAGTTCAGCGATAATTATGGCTGGAGGAACATGTCCCACCAACACAGTGATGGTTCCCACACCTCTTGCGGCTGCCAATCGCCCAGCCCTCTCATCGTCGACTGCCGTGACCAGCGCAGCAACCCCAGTCACAAATACCTCCGGTGCGACAGGTGGGACTTTTATCTCTGATGGTGGTGATGTAAGTTTATGACCATCGTACTTACATGTTTTAGGAGGAACTTTTGTGTGTAATACTTGCCATTCAAGTATTTGTTTTCTTACCTATCCCTTCTAGTTCTGGCCTATCAATTCCGCAGCCGCCATTTGAAGCGCCAATATTAGAGGGTTCCGAGTCGCTGCCGCCAAATGTTGGAGGGAAGCTTATGGTGCCATCTGAGGCGCTGACCCCACGGTTTGTACTTTGTATTAGCTACTCGGCGCATTACTCATATTTCCTTTAGTAATTTATTTGCTATTGACTACATCAAGGAAAATCCGGGTACGACGATCGATCGATTCAGGGAGATATGGAAGCTAGTGGAGAAGGAGAATGATGAGAGACTGAAGGTTCGTAACTTCTTATTCTGTTTCTTTTTGTTCTTAATTCTAACTCCTTTGATATAGAAATACAGAAGTCTCAGTACGAAGAGGAGAAAAGAAGCTAAGAAACCTGCCAAGTGACGTCAAACTGTAAGTGATTTCATGCCGGTGACTTTCTTGTCTTATTAGCAAGCAGGTCCCTCAAATTTCCCTAAAAATCGACAAGATCAGCAAACATATGGACCATCGTATTGTACTAATACCGAGACGACTTTAGATGATCCTAGATGGACGAGATAAAACAAGAAACTGCATGTATTAATCTAGAAATTGTACTCAAACTTGCATGACTACGAAAGGACCACACTAGACAGAAGTAGATATGCCGATTATGCTAATAGAAGGTAACAGATACATTCCTAGATTTGTAGTTGGCACTAGACATACCAGGACATGACGAGAATGGTACTGTGGTGATCAGCCAATGATTCAAATAGCAACAAGATGGCACTAGAAATACCAATATTTAACAAGCAGGTCATGTCAAATTCCGCCACAAAAGATGTCGTTTTTTGCCCCAGTCATGTTCTCTGACACTATTCAGAGCAACCTACCAAGTCCTGGGGCCTCCAGGCCCCAAAAACGGCGACCCTGAAGCTCGCAAGGTCGCCCTGCCAAAAAGTATCAACAGTTTGGATTTGTTTGTCCGGGCACCTTTAGCTGAAAACAGCTTGGAACGGAGAAGTTAGAACACCACCGATGATCTTGAACACCTCCCCTACCAGAAGATTCCGTGGTGCTATTGGATCGTTGGACAACGACTCCGACGAAGACCCCGAAATCGACGTGTCAGCAGTTTCAACGCCCTGTGGCATGAACATCACTCATTACGCATTTCCATCAAAGCGACAGAAAATGAACCCTGCGGATGAACAGGTCGCCACATCATCTCCCACTGTGGTATCCAATATAGTACCAGAAGCGACTTCAGGTGGTGATCCGAAACCTGGAGAGGCAAAACCTACTGAGGAAAAGGATAGAAGTCAGGTACGACTATCATGGATTTTGAAATGGCTGAATAACGATCGACATATGTAGGGCGCATCGGTAATGATGTCGATTTTTGCGACAGAGTTTCAAGATCTTCAGGACAGCATTCTACTCAAGTCCTACCATCAGAATGTAGGGGGCTCATGTCGGTGTGGCAAAAACCCAGCCTCATTTCGGTGTGCTGGGCTCGAGTATTGCTTTCAGGGGCACCTCTGCTGTCAATCCTGTATTGTGAAAGCTCATGCAGCCCTGCCGTTTCATCGCATTGAGCAATGGAATGGCACCCATTTCCAGGGAACGTCTCTCAACTCTCTCGGCTCTGTTCTACATCTTGGCCATGCTGGTGAATTGTGCCCAAACATCAATCATAGAAAAACTCTTCCACGGAAAATGGTGGTTGTTCATACGAATGGGTATCATAATTTCTCTGTCCAGTTTTGCGCCTGTTACCGTGCACCTCGAGACGCCATTCAACTCTCCAACGCGCAACTGTTTCCTGCTACTACAAAGCACCCGCAAACAGCATTCTCGTTCGCACTGCTTGATCACTTCCATCAATCAACACTCTCATCCAAGAAGTCGCTGTACGATTATCACGATGGCCTGGTTAAACTTACTGAGCCAGTGTTTCCACAACGAGTTCCGGTATGGCGTTATTACTGACGCTATAAATTAGCTGACATGAAAATCTATAGGACCGCTATCATGAAATGGGGCGAGTGTTCCGTGTGTGGATACACCTTTCAACTCTGAGACGCCGGGGTCAGGCACATGGTTCCAACGAGGTCATACAGCTTTGGAAAGATTCGCTTGCTATTCGGTGCCCAGCATGTCCCCAAGTTCATTTCAATGTTGACCTTGAGACAATTACTCAGGCACTAGAGGATGAAGCGTATGCTATTGAACAATTGCGATCATGTTCCATTACTAATCAGTTTCATATTGAAGTCACAAATACACACTTTTTATCTCAGCCGACGGTAATTTTAGACTGCAGAGGAAGCACAAGAATGACGACCCGGATGATGTAGCCCTGAATGAAGGCCGATCCTACTTTGTGGAATCAACAAGCTATAAAATGTATCTCAAGGATGCGGGACAGACGACGACAACTGAGGTAAGCAGCGCTTGAAAAATTGCGCAGCCTTGCTGAAATAGTTCTGCAGAAGTGTACTTGTAGTCATCTCCGTGCTAATCGACTTCAGAATGTTATAAAGTTCAAAAATGCTGTTGTTAGCGGTGTTATCGCAATCGTCTGTGCTAGACATGGTTTCTTCCTTCCACAAGGGATGGTCGACTTAAGTAAAGGAGAGAGGTGTGTTGTGATATACTGATGAGGTCCAATATTCACCATTTTAACAGCTTTGTTAACACAGATTATGCATTAGCTCATGCACTTTCTGGTGCAGACAATTTACGATGGATCAGGCTTAGCTATGATATATGGTGCTCCTACCATAAAAATCTCAAAAAACGTTTCTCACAGCATTTCCCCCACGCGGCAAAGCTTCTGGACAACATGCAAGGGGCAATTCCCAAAATGCATATTAAAAATCATATTGAAGCTTGCCAGTTGCTTTGGGCCTTCAATTACCTTGGATACACAGGTGAAACATGTGGGGAGCTTATTGAGACGTGTTGGTCCGAAGGAAATCAAGCAGCGGGGAGTACAAAGGAGATGAACGATGGCCATCGTCATGACATGCTCGACGAGTACCACGGTTACTGGAACTGGACCAAAACACATCGACTTGGTATGCAGATAATGAATCTCTCAACCTGGCTGGCATATCTGACTGTAATAAAAGCGTCATCCCTGTACACTGCGTACAACAGCTGTCTTGATATTCTCAAAACCCGCGAAACCAAATTTCGTAATTGGCATCGGGCGATACACCCTGAGCATCTGGAGAAATGGTCATCTATGGATGACACACCACAAAAGAGGGGGAAACAAATAATCTCCGTTCATATCGCGAGGTACAAGAAAGGTATGTTCAGGTTTGTCGATATGTTTGAGGATTTCACTGAGTCTTGCTTCGGGTTCCAGGACCACCGACGCAGGAAAGGGCTTACAAAGCCTTGTTGGCATCTAAAGCGCAGGCTCATGACACCCCAGGACATGGCGTGATAGGTGCTCACTTTATTAATAACGGTTTGCGCCTGGAACGTGATCAGTGAGTCAATCCTTTTTCGATGACAGCAGTTTTTCTTATGAAGCAACTGAAATCTAGATTGAAGATTTTAGCAATGCTGCGTAACAAGCTGACACCAACGCAATCAGAAACAATTCCACAAGCACGCAACAAACTTCAACGAGAACTTATTTCCTGGCGTCAGACCCAAGTTGTCATTTGCCCTCTTCTCGAGCCATACATTGGTGCGGTTGATCCAATTTCGCCTGAACAGGAAAAGTTATTGCTGCCGTCTTCCTTTGATCAACATCGGCGTGAAGGTCTCGGGTTGACCTCGTTAGCTGCTATGGAATACCAGCTGCGCGAGGGACAGGCTTATGATGCACTTGAAGATGTTCGTGAGAAGATCAAGATATTTAATGCAAATCTAGGCTTCAAAAAAGCCAATGTCTTCGGTCAACGAGCAAATACCCGTGCACAACACTTTCTCAGCCAATTAACAGCTGATAAGGTTAGTGGAGCCGAGAAGTACTGTATTGCGCGTAGGGCGCTTATTCGCCTTGGGCTTTCTGAGTCGGATGCTTCCCTACAAGAGCTTCACGACGACCAACTATATGGGAAGGATGCAAGCAAACCAGCTGGGTTAGGCGATTCAAAGCGAGAAGATCCTTGGTTTTGGACGGTTGGAAAGCCGAGTGGCCTTACACCAAAGGAGCAGACTGATTGGAGTATTGAATGTGAGTCATCATATATCAATTTATATGCCTTGGTAATGTACCGCTCTTGACAGTGGACCGTGTCAAATATTTTCGTGATCGGTCTGCACTTCACCGTGCCCGTGAAGAGAAAGAAATTCTAGAATGTGAAATGGTCCGGACGGCACGATCCTTTGCAGTGATGAAGGAAGGTTGGTCCGAGCATGGGAGACGAGAGAAGGAAAGGAGCAGTTTTGCATCTAGTGCATACGCATTCAAGCAGTCAGAAATATATGCGTGTTTGGCTGATGACACTACGGTAATCCGGGATAAGGCAGAGAAAAAGCAAGTGATTTATCAACAATGGTACATGGATTTCATATGCTGTTTCAGCCAATCTATTCATCTTCTATCATGCAGGTACAACTCCCTAACTTGAATCAGAGTACTCAATAACATGGTTCACACGTAGCCCCCCCCAAAGGTGTCATCTGCCACTGGAGTGACTGACTGAAGTTTGAACGTTGGATGCACACTTACGCCAATGCATCGGGGGTTTTCTCAGGCCGTTCGAAATTTCTATAAAACAAAGACAGTAGATTCGGAATACACAATGTAAATTACAGAGTTGGAATACAGGAGCGAAAGTCAAGACTCAAGCGAAAGTAATATTCAAAAAAAAATATCAAGCTTCTTCGGTGTCCCGCTTGATTTGCTGGGCCAGAGTTCCTGCATGGGCAGGGCGTAGAGCGGGAACATATTGACGAACCCAAGCGGCGTGAGGAACAAAACCACCTTGGGAGATGATAACTTCGCCCAATAACTTGTTTACTGCGGGAAATACTCAGTATGATTGTTGACAATTGTCATATTAAAGGATACTTTTCATTGTTCCGGATAGCCAACTGAAGATGCACTGCTTTTTGTTATCGCGAGCAGAGCTTCCAGCGAGTTCAAGAATTTCTGCAGCAAGGTCCACACAGCGGCAAGTTACAGGGAACATAAGCCAAGGGAAAAATGTGACAGAGTGCTCACCTGGTGTACCAGCACCGACACGCTGGGCGTAGTTACCCTTCTTCAGCAGACGGTGGACACGACCCACGGAATTAGAGACCGACCTTCGCAGAACGCAACTGAGACCTGCCCTCACCGCCACCAACACCGCCAGAAGATGATTTGCTTGATTTTTCTGAGATCGAGTCTGAATCCAAGAGCCAGAAACTGATTAGGCGTTCGAAGTTCCCTCCGCATCAGAGACAGGGTTCCACAGTGCGAAGACAGGGGCAACAAGATGTCATTCAAGTGTATAAATAAATCCATTATTAAAGTGACCGTGTTGTTCTTAATGAGTCATGTACGCGACAGTTCCAGTGCCGTCTCGAGGTTCCATAAAATGCCACTCGAACGTGCTGTACCTAGGAATTCGGGGCTGAGTGTTGAGCTCTGTTTCAACATAAATCTTATGATCACATGAGTGTAAGTATGCCGAATCTGCCGACTTGCACCTTGAGCTTGAACTTTGAACTGGTGTCGATGTCATCTCATTCTGAAAATCGAGATTTTGGTATTGGAAATGGCAAGTAGACCTCCATTAACTATTTTCAGGCTTATATAAGCCGTTTAGGTCGCAAACGAAATCGCTCTGAGTCAAGAAGTACATGGGACCAGCCACCAGCCAAGCGAGCGTATTTTGCTTCTGCTACTCAGTCTCCAGCCCGAAATTCTTCTCCAATGTCAGTTCCGTATGTTCGCGGTAAGTATTAATTTCAATTGTGTGTCTAAACTCAGGGCCTCTGGTTTAGTTCGACAGTCGCCAGCACTTGGCCAATCAGTTCAAATATCGCCCAGTTCCAGCAAACCTGATCACAGTACTCCATCGCCCCCTTTGCTCGGTTATCATCACCCTTTGCCGAGGTCCCATTCTTTCAGAAAACCTTCGACGTCCCTTGTCGGCGCTGACCATCCTTCTCACGGAAATCAACTTTCAGCCCCCACTGCTTTCGACGAGCCTAATCACCACTCTTCGGTTCCCACTTCTTTCAGCAAGTCAATCCGTTATCCTTCGGGCACTCCTTTCAGCAAGCCAGACAACGGATTACTGGCAGCTCGTGTCAGCAAACCCACTCATTTAGCATCCATTTCTCTTCAGGCGCTGGCACCCTCCTCTTCCAGCAAGCCTCAGGGTCGCCCTCCGATCTCACCTCTCACATACCCGTTCCAGTGCAACTCACGGCCGAGGGCCCCCCAGTCTGTTGCGTCCTCTTCTCCACGTGTTCCTTCTTCCAGCAAGCCCGGTTCTAAAGCATCGGCGCCCGGCTCACCCCCTAAATCCAGATTTAAGCCACATCCCCCGCGTATGGCTCGTGATGTTATGCCAGTTATGGGCATTCGCAAAGATACGCCAGCGGTAAATTGCTCAGCTCAGATCAGATTGGCAATGCATTGACACCCCTTCGAACACGATAGCTGCGACTTGATGTCAAAGAAGCTAAAGCACGGTTGATAGCGTTGCCACAAATTGGAACCCGCGTGGTATATGCGCTTTACATATTTTTATTTTGGCACTAACTTAATGCACAGGGTGCTAGTGAAACGCCCAAGACCATGCTTGGACTGCTCGACTCCCAAGCTACGTTAAGCAATATAGACAAGGATCTAGAAGCGATGCAGGATCTTGTTGTTAAAATGCAGTCTCTCGTCCAAAATTTGTTGTAATTTTTAACCCTATGACTTTTTTCAACTGTTCAAACATCAGCGCTCTTAACGCAGTGTAATCTTATTTTCTTTTTGCAGTTCCTATATTTCAGATGGCAATTCAAAGCAACGAAACAAAAACAGTTACAAGCTTGAATCATAGCTTCTTTGGTCCTTATCGAGAGGAAGATCTCTGGCGGACATGTGTACTCTGGATGTAAATCTCACGATCACCAATCGGATCGATCAATGAGGATCTAATCGTAACGAGTCATGATGCATGAGTCATCGTCGGACTTCCAAGGAAGAGATGTCGGTCATTGCTGCAAGAGGCTGCAAGTCACACGATTGCAACCCCAGATCAAAATTTAAATCAAAGACATGAATTAGACCACATGACCCTGCTCAGTTACGGCACTTGTCACTCGCCCCGCATAGGCTCACTCATCGCTTGCAGTTCATGTGATTGGAATGGATACTGCGATCTGGGAGGTCCCTTTTTCTCCTGGTCCTTCTGACGAAATCAGTTGGCAAGACAAGTTGACTGTGGTGATACAAATTTCACACCATGATCCATGCTTGCTGGAGTCGTGACTCTCATCCGTTTATGTCATTGTAAATACACCCTTTTTTTGACTCTTTGGTCGTTTTAGACTAGAGATCATGACCCTAATTTGGACATACAGC
>Ga0307517_10009238_pt1 | contig 14015 bp, 10 predicted proteins | sample 23_EM_MG_FD_194515 | JGI IMG/M metagenome (GOLD analysis project Ga0307517, IMG submission 194515) | Populus trichocarpa ectomycorrhiza microbial communities from riparian zone in the Pacific Northwest, United States - 23_EM | ecosystem: Host-associated > Plants > Roots > Unclassified | place...
GTGAGAAAATAAAAAACAAATTCAAAGGTGTTGTTTGCCCTTGCAACATGATCCTCGATTTCCTCTCTTAAGCCCCCACCCTCCATACCTTTCCAACTTCTTATTATTCCTTTGTATTTTTTTCTTCAACTATATATTTTAATCATCCTTTGGTGACGACGACGTGTATTTTTATCATATGCAAATTTACCATCTTCAATTCTTCATTACATCATGCAAACGTATTAATGGCATAAAAAACCACCACGAGTTTCACTTGATAAGATCCCATTCAATTGTTGTCAAAAATAATTTCAATCAAAACTATTTACCAAGAAAAAAAACATGCCAGTCAAAACCATACAAATACTTACTGTGGCGCAGCTTCCGTGAATTAGGATTTTGACTTGGTGGTAGACCTTTCAAATAAAAACAATAGAAATTATATCTCATTTTGGTGACCTCGTAGTATGGGTTTAAGGGAAGCAATATATATATTATTAACGTGGATGTTCGGGTCAGCTTTTACATGTTTCGATTAATCTTATGGGCTCTGAAATTAAGGACCATGTAAACCTCCAGTGACCCTGAGATTTGTTAAACTCGAATTGGTGACCTCTAGTGAGTAAATCTAAGTCTGATCGGTTGAGCTACACCCCTCAGGGTTATATATATTTAATATTATAATTGTTTTATAAAGTATTTTTTATTTAAAAATATATTAAAATAAAATTTATTTTTAATATTAACACATCAAAACAATAAAAAAATACAAAATTATTTAAAAAAAAACTATTGTTTTTTAAAACACAACATAGCCGCGTGTGTTTTTAGCCGGCCATCGTATAGAAATATACCGAGTGTTTATCAAATCTTATAATAAAATAAAATGGTTTATTCGTATTTTTATTTCTCTCTCAATTTTTCAACGCAAAACACACGGCAATACGTTGGTTAATTTAGTATTTGACAGCAGAAGTGGACGACGACCTACTAACTCCCACCCAAATCAAGAAAAACTACCTCTTTGGCTGTTCTACACCATTCTCTCCCCCTAACTCTTATACCTTTCTTTCCCTAATCAATTTCCAGCATAAAATTCACATCTTTCTTGAGTTGGAGCAGGGAAGATGGCTCGTGTACCATATGCACGGGCCTTCACTCTCCTACTTGGCAATTGGCATGCATGGCCAACAGTCAATGGGAATGTGGGTCTTACAGCACCTATATGGTGCTTTGCATTCGGCCAACGTGTTTTGCAACAGTTGCCCATAGGTATAATTGTGTTATGAAATTAACAGATGATTGAGTAATTAAACCAAGAACACTTTGTAATATGTTCCTAATCTTTTTGGTGGCTAGTATAACAGAAATTGAAAAGTAAAAGAATTGTGGCTCACATTTATTTTTTATGATCATATAACTAAAGATTTTCGAATTACTGTGGCTCGTTAATTGGAGTAATCGGATATATAGTAGAAGCAGCCGAGGAACATTATCGTAAGGAGGTGTTTTAGTTTGTTAGATCACAATCGCTTGACTAATGCCAATAATTTCTTTTTCTCCATGGATCTGGTCTAATATGTAGTTGTTTATCCATGGCTTTTTCTTTTTTAATTGACGTATACTTAAAAGTGGTTTTCTCTTGCAGAATGGCTGCTTGATATGTACGCCTTGCAGAATGACATCTGGTTGTGCCACTCCTTCGGAGGAAACTGCTACAACATTGCAGCCTTTGTATGTGTTCATAGAATGCTCTGGTACTACATAAAAGACATTCCATTCATCTCACATAGACGTCTGATCATACGCAATACTCTTCTCAACAGCGGCAGCCCTGGTTTCAGCAACTTGTGCAGCAGCCACCGTGACCACCAGCAGCAGCACTGTGAGCAGCAGGGTCTTCTTCTCAGCCACGCCAGCCTCCAGCGCCACCAGCAGCAACCACCCCTTGCACCAGGTAATCTTCCTTCTCAGTAACTTGCATTTTGTTTTTTTCTTTGTGATGCATGCAGGACGTGAATTAACGTCCTGCTGCCTCTCTTTGCAAACAAAGAGAGATGGGCAGGACCCTTAGAACAGCCCATCTTCTCTATATAAAAAAACAAAAAGAAATTGTTGGGCCTTCAGTAAGTTCAGTACCACTAGATTGAGCTTGGGATTTGGGTCAATCAGCCCAGCTCCTAGACTAAAAGTATATTTGTCTAACACGGCAAAACAAAAAAAAAACCTAATAAAAAACAAAAAGATTCTAAAAATAACGATTATCTCTAACCTTTTAAACATTGAAATGGAGATTTGTTTTGTTTGTTAGAAAATTATGGAGATGGAGTTAATCTTATTTTTTATTTGGATAGGTTGTTTTTTATTTTTATTTTCTTTTAATTTGAATAAATTGATATTATTATTTTTTACTTAACTTGATAAAGAATAGCCTATATAAGAATGTAAAGTAGATAGTTAAATCAATTTTTAAGTTTTAAAAAATAATAAAACTAAAAATATATAGAGGTACAAAAAATATAAATATATAAATATTTGATTAGAAATAAGATAATCACTTGTGAATAATTATAGATAATTAACTCGCGTGTTAGTATTCTAACATGTCAATTTATCAATTTATTATTATATATTTCATAAAATCTATCAAAAACATTTAATTAAAAAATTAAATATTAAATATAAAAGTATGAATACTTGAATAGAAAAAAAAAAGTCAACATACAAAATCTATAATAATCTCCATTTATTTATTTCTTTATTGTCTCAAATTCTTTTCTTTTCCCTCTCCTGTTTGGAGACTTGGGCTCCATAGCATACAGTTAAGGACTGAGAAAGAAACGAACATAAGGGAAGAATTGTGGCCGAAAGAGCTACAACAGGCCCAATCTTGTGTTCAAGGAAAAATTGGATTACGTAGAAAGAGTGAGTTTTAACGACAAAAGAAAGAAAAAGAAGAGATGAGTGTTTTTGGTGGAGATAGCTGGGCAAGAGAAGCACAATACAGGAAAAGAAGAGTTGATGATCTTGTAATAGACGGACTTGATGGGTCTTCTCACAAGAAGCTATCTAGTGGAAAATACGCATGTCTTGTTTGCCCTCACAATCCCGTCCTCGAATCTCCCCTCGCGCTCTCTGTACGCACCAGATGCCCTCTTATCTTTTTCTTCAATTTTCAGATTTCTTGCTCTGTAGCATTCATTACCAGCAATCACTGAATCGAAATAAATTAAAAAGAGAGAAACCCCACTTGTGTTTTTATGTAGAAGAATCAAATGGAATACAATAACTTACTATTACCAAACCCTAGAAAGACTAAATACAGAACTGAATTCTGATTTGTATCCATTTGAGGTTGTTTGAGAAGGGTTTTCTGTTATTGTAAATATTGATTATCTGATTGTATTAGAATTAAGTAGGGGAGAAAGTAGGAAGGGAAGTATGGTGAAAACAAATCTCTTTTATACAACACATTACTCTACTAAGAGAGGAAGTCCTAGTGGATTTGAATTTAAATACAATACTTTGAACACATATATTTATACTAGAATAATTCAAGAGATTTATAAATATATCTGTAATGGTTACATGCATATAGCTAGGAGAAGTTTTAAAATTTGGAATGTGTTGAGATGATAAAGTCAAGACTTGCTAATGGCATCTCATTGCTATCTCTTCAACCTTCCTCTCTTTAGCAATTTTATTTGCTTAAACATGGTTCATCTAAGTCATTTTTCTCCTCTTATGGCTGCTGTAATATTTTTTGTCATGGCTCTTTGGCCATTTTCCATCTATTGTAAGAAGGGTTCTCTCGTCTCTTTGTCGTGTGTGTTAGTACCACATCATCTCCTGTGCAAGAAGTTATCAGCTTGCACTAAACCTCTTTCTTATGCTTCTTCTATCTCGTAGTCCCAATTTCTTGTTGTGTACTATTCTTGCACCTTTAGTTTTTCTTCTTTGAATGTCACTTGTTCATCCACTCTCATTAGATCAAACTAGCTTTGATACTATTTTAGAAATAAGTAGGGGAGAAGGTAGGAAGGGAAGCATGGTGAAAACAAATCTCCTTCATATAATATATTACTCTTCTAAGAGAGGAATTCCTATGTAATACTCTAAACATATATATTTATACTATTCTAGGATAATTCAAGAGATTTAAAAGATATATACATCTTTAATTGTTAGATACATATATTCTAGGAGACACCAGTAGAACTAAAAGACACTTTAAATAAAGATTTCAAAATTAATTCCAACAGATTGTTCAAATGTGTTTTATTTTGTAGATGCATTGTAAGGGATCCCGACATATTGCTGCGGAGTCCAAGCTGAAGGAAAAAGAATTGATGAGACAAAGTGAGATTAATAAAAGATTAGCGTTATCAGAATCTGATGTTAGGCCTGCTAATCCAAGTGCTTTGAACAAAAATACCAAGTTAGTGAGTAAGCCATTGATTGAAAAGACAAAGAAGGCTGCTACCGAGATACTTGGCAAAGGAACTGCCCTGTTGAGTTCCAAAAATCAAAACTGTGATCTGAAATTGAGCGTGGGATACGTAAATATTATGAATGTGGTGACCAAAATCTGCGAAAACAGCTCATGTCCGGAAGTAATAGCATCTGAGAAGATGCTTGTGCAACAGCACTTGGATTTTAGGGAGCGGCGAGAGAGGGAGCTGAAGTTCACTGAAGCGGGTTGGAAGCGTGATTGCCATGGAAGATGGTTTAGAGATGAAAATGTGAGTATCCTTTTTTTGATGAAACACTTTGACATTTTATTGCTACGGTAGTGATTATTGGTTTCTGCTTCTGCATCATGTATGTTGGTGTAGAAATTTTGAGTCTGTTCGTAAAAATTGCATCATCAGACAATTCAAATAACAAGGCCTTTTCCTTCTTATGTTGATTCATGTACAGCCAGCGTATTTATGCTTTTGATTTCTTGCAGGTGGAATTTGATTCTGATGAAGAAGATCCGAATGTCTGTCTTGGTTAAAAATTTAAACGAAGATCATCTACGAAGACTTTTGATAGAATGCCAGTGTGATTATCGACAACGTTGCTAATGTTGGTTACTCGAGCTGCATGGGTGACAACTTTCTTTGGTTTTCAAGAAATGCAGAAAAATCTTTCTTCTATCTTGATACCTTGAGGAACTAAAGATGGATAGCTTGATCCAGATTTTCAATCAATTGGCAACTGGAATGTGCTGTAGATATCCATGTTGTAGTTAAATTCTTTGGGCCGTGGTCGGTGTTTATGCAGGCAGCAGCAACATGGCTTTATATGGATCTTTAGTGACTAGTTGAGATCAGTTCCCCGTTAATAGGTCGAAGAGCAAATCAAACATCGTCATTTGTCCATGTTAGATTTTGAGTAGCATTCACATGATTATGTTGTCCAATCAGTGAATACATAAACCAAATCAAAGTCTGTAATACAGTAGTAAACAGTTCAGAGCTAGATGTTCAACATGTCTGATATGGGGAATTGGTCACTGCATTGCATGCAGAGAAGATAATAAAGTGTAGCCTTGTGGGGAAACCCCAGTCCGTGCATTTAGCTTCTATGATGCATGAATTGCATAGTGCATCACATTTTTGGCTACCATGTGTAGGGGTGGTCCAACCGACACATTCCATGGTGATTATTAAATGGATGTTGATTGTACCTTGCTTGATCAGTCATGGTGGCCGGACAGATTTTTTAGTGTTTTGCCCCACCTATCATTCTATTTATCCTTTTCGATAGTCCTTTTTTTTAAGTCAACTAGATACAAATCTCGCATTGCTTAATAATTGAAGATTTCCAACCACAAAAATAAAATTATTGACCTGACAAAATTTTAATTAAATTTAGTATTAGTCATTTAATAATTTTAATTGATGGAACTCAACAAATAACTTTATAGCTAACAAGTTGAATTCAATTTGAAAATAACATTTGTCAATATTAATTTCATTAATTAGATCATCAAAGCATAAATGTTATCTAAATAATAATTGAAAGGAAGCAAAAGGAGTTAAATAATGATAAATGTTGAGATTTAAAATATAGACTAGATTATAATGCATCTTCTCTATAAATATAACTAAAGTATATTCGATGGCTTTCCCATAGTGTTTCCCAGGTTTTCTGATTCAATCCACCACCATCACAATGCCTTAGCCCCGCCAAGAAGACTTTACAACTCGCTCGCTCGCTCTACCTTTCCACACCCACCAAGAAGTCCCACCCTCACTTCCACCCAAACCCCAGTAAAAAAACCCATCAATTCTTCTTCTACTCTCTCTCCCTTACCTCCTCCAACCTCCACCACCATCACAATGCCTTAGCCCCCACCATACCACCACAAACACCGCCGCCGCCACCTCCTCCAAATGGGAACTTGCACTTCAAAACCTCCCAAGCCCAACCTTAATGCCCCAAAAGATATCAATCCTCCACCCCAAACCCCATCACAAAATGAGCACCCTACCACACAAACTCGAACTGCAAAATCCCCTCTCACACCCTTGCCCAACTCCAAAGCTTCCCCTTTCTTCCCTTTCTACACCCCCAGTCCTTTCAAAAAAACACCTTTCAACCCCACCGCTTCCACTCCTCTTCGCTTTTTTAAGAAATCCCTTGCTCCTCCCTCGCTCGCGAAGTACTTTAAAGCCGTGCTTCGTCGGCAAAACAAGAAGGAAAAAAGTGGGGTGGAACCAAATTCCGAAGAGGGTGATAAAAATGAAGAAGCTGTGGAGTTGGATAAAAGGTTTGGTTTTTCAAAAGAGTTTACTAGTAGATTGGAAGTTGGAGAGGAAGTGGGGAGAGGGCATTATGGCTATACTTGTTCTGCTAAGTTCAAGAAAGGTGCAAGAAAAGGCCAGCAAGTTGCTGTTAAAGTCATACCTAAACCAAAGGTTGTAAATTTAACTTAAATGCCTGCGTTTGTATTCATTTATGTGGATCTTCTCTTTTGCTAGCTAGCTTGTGTTTGTGGATTTGGTTATTTGTTATTATTATTTTCTTGTGAAATAATTTTTGTCCAGTGTTGAAGTTGATTTGCAGGTGGCTTTAGATTTTGGGTTCATTTTTAAGTTATTTTGCTAGTTTTGAAATTCGAATCTTGTAACTTTGGGTACTACTGGTGATTGATTTTGTTATTTTGTCTGTTGTTTCTCTTTTTTATTTGCGGTGTGAGTTAAAAAGGGAAGGATAAATAACCTCGATTTGGACGGATTAAAGGAGGATAATGTGTAAGATACTGCTTGGGATTTTCTGAAGGGGGGATTTTAGATGGATGTGAGTAGAGTGATTGGAGTTTTGAGAGTGATGGGCATAACAAGTAACCAATTTGCTTAGTTGTTGTTTTGGTCACTGGTACTGTATTTAGCACTTCTTATTTTGGGTATTTTAGGTTCATAAAATAACTATTCGGGGATTGAACATTTTTGGAGTGTTAATATCTCCTCTCGCAAAGTGCCTATAGATTATAAAGGAATGGAACAACTATTGAATTTTCCTAGATATGTGTTCAGATTATGCAGTTTTTCCATTTGATATTTGTCTATTGCTGCTGTACTTGGGTAAAAAGTAAAAACAGTCAAATATCAAATTATGCAAATAATTCAAAGGTTGTGAGAGGATCTAATTGCTGAGAAGGATAATTATCTCAAATGGGGCCTTCATTTTTTTTTTTTACTTTTGTGTTGCTTTAGATTTCAGACCCTTTTTTTTTCATAACATTGTGCTTGTTTTGCTTGAATATATGGCCTCCAATAAAATTGATGACTTGCACAGACGGTGAACTTCTGCTCACCACCTGCTTATGCTTATAAACATACTGGAATGGAAGAAGATTGTACTGATCATGCTCCGCTATCAGTGCTAAACGCAGTGCTGGGATTGCAAAATCTCCATTAAACATCTGACCCATCAATTTACAATAATTCTCTTCTAAAAAAGAGAAATATAGTAATTTTCTATTGGACTTATTTTGTGACTTTTCTACTTTTGCCCAATCTACTAGGTTTTCTGCAGTACATTGTTTCCTGCATGTGAAGATGAAATTATGAAATCTGTTTGGCCATTGTAAACATAACTTGGAAAACCATTAGGATTTTATACATAAACCTGTTCGGTTTTTGTGGTTGTTACTATCCTGCTATTGGTTCAAAGTGAATAAGACTGTATTTATTGATAGGTTCATTTAAACCTCTTAGAAATTAGTTGTATTTTTTAGAGAGAAAAAATAATTACAGTATGAGAGTTTAAAGTTTCTTAATTGACATGATGAAATTTTTTTACATTGCTTGTTTATGGTTTATTTCTTACAGCATATTATCTCTCTTTGATCACTTCAATATTGCCAGATGACAACAGCTATTGCAGTTGAGGATGTCAGGAGGGAGGTCAGGATATTGAGGGGCTTGACAGGACATAACAATGTAGTACACTTCTATGATGCATTTGAAGATCTTGACAACGTCTATATAGTGATGGAGTAAGTGCAATATGCAAAGCAACTTAGCTATAAAAACTTGTGTCATTTTCTTTTTTAAACATATTGGTAACCAATTGTGGTTGAGTCTACATCTTCTTGACAATTTATACAAGGACCATTAGCATCGTTTTTTGTTTCTCAGCCAAAATGTTCTGTAATCAACTGATGATATGTTTTATTGGTATGTATATATTGTCACAAACACGGATATTTATAAGAACAAATCAGGGAGAGAATTGCTTACTGCTTGCATGGATGCTTTATGAGATCTTTGACCTTCCAAAAGTTGATTATTGGATTTGAATATTCAGGCTATGCAAAGGAGGGGAGCTCCTAGATAGAATACTTTCAAGGTGATTCTCTTAGCAGAGGATATATCAAAATCTGAACTGCAGTTTGAGGTTTTCCTATATTCCTCACCGTAGCCTCTAACTAGGTACCTTGTTACCATTTTAGGGGTGGGAAATACTCAGAAGATGATGCGAAAGCTGTTATGGTGCAGATACTAAATGTTATTGCTTTTTGTCATCTACAGGGTGTGGTGCACCGAGATCTAAATCTAGAGGTGGGACATATCTATACTCCTTTTTTTCTCTTTTCTTTTAGTGGGAGGATATGAACACTGAAAATACATTTACCCCCTCAAACACAATGGTTATAGGAAATTCAGATGCGGACTTCTCTTGATGTTGCTCTGAGTAAAGAACGTCCTGCGGTAACGGTGGGCGTGTAGAAAAACCTTTCATCAAGTAGGTAAAAAAGCGCTTTTCTTTGCTCTCGAAAGAGCAAAATTGACTCTCAGGAAAATATCCCGCCTCCTCTTTCTTTCACCCTTTTTCTTCTTTCTTTGCTAAGCTCTTCCATTTTTGGAGTCTAATAATCATTTTTTTGGAAATGGTCCCTGTCTGCTTGTTCTTCTGTATGGCCATATGACAAGTCATTTGCGAATATTTCGGGAACCTTTGGTTGTCTTTTTGTTCCAAACACGTAACTTTTTGAGATTTTTGTGGAATGCAAAATGGCCTGATGAGGTGATGTTTGAAAAGGGAGAAATGGACTGGGTCTTGTCTCCTTTGAACCATCTAGTTCTGGAAAAGAATGACTTGAGACCGATTGCACTGTTTTCCATGCATGCAAATGTTGCTTCTTCATGGTCGCCTTCATCACTACACTCTCGTTGGGTAAACTTAAGGGGTATCTTCACAGGCTAGTTTTCAGGGTTCCCTGCTTGCCCTAATTTACTAAGTAAAAAAAGAAGAAGAGAAAACTAACATAACTGATGCATAGCATTTTTTATGTGAGATCATTTTGCCTGCCATATCATATCTTTTCTAAGAATTTGGGTTGTCTTTATTTATTTTCCTCTTTCATGATCTAAATTCATCCATTCACTTGGCCAGAACTTTCTATATACTTCTAAGGAGGAGAACTCTAAGCTGAAAGTTATAGACTTTGGCTTATCAGATTTTGCCAGACCAGGTTTTCTATTTGCCTGAATTTCATCCTACTTGACCTTGAGGGTTTGGATGGGTGTTTGATGCCCTTGGTGTTTGCAGATGAAAGACTTGATGACATTGTGGGAAGTATATGCTACGTGGCACCTGAAGTTCTACATAGATCTTATAGCTTCGAGGCTGATGTATGGAGCATAGGTGTGATAGCATATATTCTTTTGTGTGGTAGTCGTCCATTTTGGGCCCGGACCGAGTCTGGATTGTTTCTAGAAATTTTGAAAGCTGATCCCAGTTTTGATGAAGCACCTTGGCTTGCTTTATCTCTAGAAGCAAAAGACTTTGTTAAACGCCTATTAAACAAGGATCCAAGGAAACGAATTACTGCTGCCCAGGCTTTGAGTTAGTGCTTCATTTTCTCTCTTGTAGTTAGGTCTTTAACACATCAATGTGAATCACCCTTAATGAACTTTTGTTTGCAGGTCATCCTTGGATCCGGGATTTTAATGGTGTAAAAGTACCTCTTGATATTTTGATATTCAAGCATATGAAGGCATACATGCGGTCATCATCTCTGTGTAAGGCTGCTTTAAAGGTGTGTATTCATTTATAACCAAAGAAAGAAAACCTATAACACCTACCCATTGTTAGTACTTGTATTCTTTAAGCCGTATTATGTTTGTGATCAGTGTCTTAAACTTGCAAATGATCTAAGATCCGCCTTTTCTCAATATCTTTTCTTTTGTATTGGTTCAATATTCAAATGGATCGAGGGCTTTTGTTTGAATGAAATTCCAGTAAAACCATAGCAGAATACCTTGATTTAAGTTCTCTAGCAATTATAAGCAGTAAGCTTTGTCACTTACCTTCTAATGAACTTTTAACTGTTTTGTTTTGGTATCCCTTGCAGGCATTATCTAAGACATTGACTGTGGATGAACTATTTTATCTGAAGGAACAATTTGCATCGCTAGAACCAAACGAAAGTGGCAGCATCACCTTGGAAAACCTTAGGATGGTTGGTGTCCTCCTTTTCTTCATATTGAGATAGCATGACTTTATAGTGAAAAGCTTTGCGCCACTCATTTTATTTATCGCAGGTCTTGATGAAAAATGCAACAAATGCAATGAAGGATTCTCGCATCCCTGATTTTCTTTCCTCAGTATGTGCCAACAGTTTATATAGTTGTTGCGTGCCTTTATATGATTATGCACTTGTATTTAGACATGTACACTCATCTTAATTTCCATTTCGTGACAGCTAAATCCATTTCAACACGGAAGAATCGATTTTGAAGAATTTTGTGCAGCTGCTCTGAACGTCCATCAGCTGGAGGCACATGATCAATGGAAACAGCTAGCCCGTTCTGCATATGAGCTTTTTGAGAAGGATGGAAACAGGGCACTTGTAATTGAGGAGCTTGCTTCAGTAAGTTGGAATTGTAACATGTTTGAGAATGCCTAACTATTCATGATTGTTTTGATTGCTACTGCTTGCTTAGGGCACAAAAGTAAAACCTCAACAAACTTGATTTTTCATGAGCTAATATACAGACATCTTAAACTGTACCTCATAAAATGTCTAAAATATGATTGGTAAAAGAGTAGTGATAGTCAGATTTGGATAACATATTTCCTACAGGCCTATCAATGAACAACTACTGTACTTGTGTAAGCAGTCTCTAGTAATTGATTATCAATGAGAAAAAATTATGGGTTAAGCAGGGTAGTTAACCCCCCACCCCCTCTATGCAGTCTCTTTTATAAATGCCCATCTTTTCAATTTTCCTTATAGCTCTTATCACAAGCATTTTAGCAGGACTCCATTGAATTTGTTGGCTGTCAAGGCTATCTGAACTAGTGAATTTATCCGGCTGGAATTGACAAGCCAACCGAGTCAAGTAATCTAAGTTGCTTGTTAACTTTCTGACAAACATTTGCAATTTGCAGTTGTTTTGGAATAGAAGCTAAGCTTTTCACAAATTGTTGTTTCAGGAACTTGGGCTTGGCCCCTCCATCCCGGTTCATGCTATTCTCAATGACTGGATAAGTCATGCTGATGGGAAGCTAAGCTTCCATGGGTTTGTCAAGTTGTTGCATGGTACATCCAGCCGAACCATTGCAAAGGCACAGTGAAGAGTTATTATATCTCTTTTCTGTTGGATGTGCTTATTATTCTTTGCTTCCAGGACAAGAAAAAGGTGTGCTACAATAACTAAGGTGCACCTCAACTGCTCACATCAATAGCATATCTGGAGCTTTGTTGAGCATAACTTCTTGAGCACCATTAATATGCAAACCTTAGCCCTCATTCCATTTCTGAGGAGTCTGAACCATTCGGAACGTGAATGACCGTGAAGTATCACTGTCATCATGGTGTAAAGATATAGTTTAGGTTTTGCCCGAATAGGCAAAGAATATTCCATGTTCCCACAGTAGATGCTTTACACATTTCAAATCTTGCTCCTAATTATTGCAGTTAATACATGGTTGTGTTTATTTAGCCTTCGACTTTGCTTCATTCATGGATATTCAATTATGATTTCATACTAGCACACCAGCGCATTAGTCTTCGTCTAGGGCTATCCAATTTCCATCATTTCTTTACGTAGCGTAGTTAGTAGTGACCTAACACATGGATCCTCAGCTTCTTGTGAAGTTTTCTACCCTCTTAACATCCATAGGAGAAATAAAGCTTGGAAAGTGATTGCCTGTTCCAATTTAATTTGTCAACGAGTTGACGACGCAGTTAATCCTAAGCTTCTGGTGATGTTCCTTGCTATGAATAAAATCTCAAAAGTTTTCTTGGTACAAGCCATAAAGATTCTAATAGACCTTCTCTAAGCTTTGCTGATGCAGCAACTTCGAGTCCAAGCCTCATTACCGTTATAATCCTTCACTAACCATATGTTAAGATGTCCATCGTACGAGGACCCTAGATGGCATACAACCAGGCAATCTTGAACTCGCAAGGTCGATGGAGCAGTTCTGAAGTTACAAGTTGGGATGGTAGGAAATTTGTCGATTTTGCTGGTTACGGATTCTAAAAGAACAAATCTGATCAAAAAGAATTTCGGTGTATGCAACAAACCAATACATAACTCCATTGAAAGTGACCAAGAATACATTATCATAGTACGAATATGGAACAAATCCTATTCTTCATGATCTTGGCTTTTCCATAATACGTAAAACCTTGTGCTGGTTTGTCTCCGTGCAATATCCATATCCACGAACTTGTGTGGTACATGTATTTTCCTCGGCTTTGGGGAGAACAACTAACCCTCTTCGGATTGGATACCATAGCTAAGTATCAGGACAGAGTTTTTCATAGAAATAAAGCAATGATCTATTGCACGGACCCACTGAAGGTAACAACCATTTGCGGAGGTTACTGTTGTCGTTCCAAATATCCATGTTGGTTTTATAGAGGCTTCAATGACAAGTAAGGATAGTTTTGTTGTTCATTAACTCTACCAGCAAGCTATAGCGATCTGCTGTAAAATTACTAATACGATCATACAACTTACAAGCAATGAAAATCGTAGGGTTTCATGTGAAGAAGACCTTCTTAGATGCATGTCGGCAAAATAAGGCTGGCCGAAGATCAGATTGTGCCAAACTTTGCAAACGCTTGAACTGTTGATAATGCCCTTGATGATGGGTAGTCGTACAATAATATCAGTAATGATCTCCGATGGTATTTCTGCCGCCGCCTTGTCTCCCTTGTCCATTGCCGCTGGTTTATATAGTACAGGAATATTTACTTTAGAAATTGAGAAAGACTAGACGGAAAAGATCATATCCTCAAATTGAAAAAAAAAAATCTATTTAAGATAAACCGTGAAAGCCAAAAAAAAAAACCTTGAAACCTATTTTTAGAAAAAATCAATGTTAAGTAATAAAATCAAAAAAAAAAATCCATAAAAAAAATGAAAACCCATGTTAGCTTATAAATTCATGACCTAAGCCATTTAATTAGAAGCATCAAATCTAGAAAAACCATGAAGTCCAAATCTTAAAAAATTAAATGTCAAATGATAAAATTAAAAAAAAAACATTAAATCACACAAATAAACATAACATGACAA
>Ga0307517_10009239_pt1 | contig 14014 bp, 14 predicted proteins | sample 23_EM_MG_FD_194515 | JGI IMG/M metagenome (GOLD analysis project Ga0307517, IMG submission 194515) | Populus trichocarpa ectomycorrhiza microbial communities from riparian zone in the Pacific Northwest, United States - 23_EM | ecosystem: Host-associated > Plants > Roots > Unclassified | place...
CCCCCCCCCCCCCCTGTTATATGCCCTATGAACCTGTTCGTTTTAAAATTAACATCTTATACATTTGGTATTATCGATGAAGAAAAAGTCGCATCGAAATCAAAACACAAAACCAAGAAATTTGAAAGAAAGGCCCAAATGGAACAAAGAAAATGCCAGAAAAAAGCTTTCCATGCAACCCAACCCACCATTCCCTCCTCAACGATCAATGATGTCTGGTGCCCACACTCCCACTCTTCCCATTGGCCATGCTACTGCGCTACTGTCATAAACCTTTTTTCTTTACTTGCAAAGCCACGCTAATCTCACCAACCACTCTCCCATTTTCCCATCGTGTCACCTTCTTAACAGCTCAAATCAGCTGCGTTTAACAGTGTCCAACTCAAAATATCTGGTTTCAATTCCCAAAAATACCCCTGCAAAACACACCTGCTATACAGCATCCATGCACTGATATCACGAATCAATATTCATATAATATTGACATGCGTGGTTTGGAAAAGCGTGATAATAATTGTTTTTTAAAATGATTTTTTAAAATATATTAAAATATTATTTTTTTATTTTTTAAAAGTTATTTTTTATTTTAAAAATACAAAAATATAAAAACTAATAAAACACAAAAATTTGAGTGTTTGCTATGAAAAATCAAACCCGTCTTTTAAATACAAGATTTTATTTGAATGGTTTATGTAAAAAAAACATGATTAATACTGTAATAACTTGGCATAAAAGTTATGCTAATCAGCATTATAATCCGAGAATTAATAATGTAATATGAGATTTATTAACTTGAAACTCGAACATACCAAAACAAGATTGCTTCTAAAAACTATAAACACAAAGAACATAAACTTGGTCAAAAGAAGAACAATTTCATAAGTTTAAACGCCGAAAACCCCAGAGAGATCCGTGGCAGTTTATTGTTGTTATCCTCGAAATATAGCCGCCTGGTGACAGTTAACCAAACAGAAATCACGACATGCAAAGAAATAAAATAAAAAAAGAATTGAGCAATAGTAAAAGCACTTTCTTTCTTACAAGCATTTCCAGTTGGGTACCTCAGTTGGTGAGAGCTAACATTTTCTTTTCGCTCTCTCTCTCTCTGTATCTCTAAAAATCTGCATGTTGATTTGACCCAGTCACCCAAAATTAAAAGAAAAGGGCTCCCATTTTTATTTTTATTTTTCTGCCCCTCAAAATAACACACAAAATCGAAATTTGGCCTCTAAATTTGGCACAGATCTGCTGCTAAACTTAGAGGTAAAGAGGATCAATTAGGGTTTTTCAAAGACAGAAGAAACAGATAGTTGCTCTCCCAAGATGATGATCCCCAGGGGATTATTCGGATGGTCCCCACCTCATATACAACCATTGACGCCGGTATCGGAGGTTTCCGAGCCGCCGGAGAGTCCTTCTCCGTACTTAGATGCCAGCGCGGAGGCTGCCGCGGCTGCCGCTCAGGCGGAAGCGGAGGAGGAGATCGACGAGGCTGAGGAGATGGAGGCGCCGCCAGCTGCTGTTCCGTTCTCGAGGTTGTTTGCTTGTGCTGATAGGTTAGACTGGGGGCTCATGATCGTTGGTTCGCTTGCAGCTGCTGCGCATGGGACTGCTCTTGTTGTTTACTTGCATTTCTTTGGGAAGATTATTGGGGTTTTGAGGATTCAGCAGGGGGAGCGATTTGACAGGTTTACTAATGTGAGTCATTTTTGCAGATCCTAACTTTTTGGAATTTTTGAAGGTTTTGGTGAAGAATGATTCAAAATTTGCTTCTTTGACGAGGTTGTTAGGTGATTTTAGCTAATAGTGAGGATTTATTAGCAACTGCAAAAGCTACCTATCTGAAACTGACAAGTTTATTTATTTGGTTTAGGTTTGCGGGGTTTGGTTAATTATGGTTGTAATTTGTTCTATTTTGAGAAAGTTTCAATTTGTTTTTTGGACATGCTATGTTTTAACTGTTACACATGTTTAAGTACTGTTTAATCAGTTTAGTTAGCTGCTTGGAAATTGGTAATGTTAGTTAGTTTGGTTAAGAAATGGAAATTCTATGTTATGCCGCTGGAGACAATGATAGAGAGTTCTGCTTAGGAAGCAACTACAGTTTATTATTCTTAATATTGTAAATTTTGTGTAAAGCAACTAAAAATATAGTCTAATTGTAGTTTACCATGGTATTCCATGTTAATTTCAAATCAAATTATTCTACCCTGATAAAGAATTTTAGTAACACATGCTTAGTCCCTCCCTCTCTCTCTTTTCCTGTTCTTTTGTAATTAGTAAAGGAGTACTGGTAGTTCAGGTGGAAGAAAAAGATGTATGACATAGACTGTTAAAGGAGCTGAACCTATAAACAATTGTGTTTTCATTTGTTTTCCAAATTGAGTGGTCACTTAAAAGGTTTCCCAAATAAGGCAACTAAGTGCACTATATACCCCTGACACCGCCCCCCTAGTTTGGATTGTTCATATTCTCGAAGCTTGGATATGAACCGTCCCCATATCTGAAAACTTGATCTTCAAGGAGTCTGATATCTAACAGTCAGAGATGTAACTGAATGTGTTCATGAACGTAGGCTAGTTAGAACTTCATTTTTTGTATATATGTCCATTGTGAAGGTTTTAATCATTCCTGACTGATTTACTGGTTCTAGCATGTTGGTTTCCTGGGGGGGGAGGGGTTTTTTTGAGCTATTTGATTTAACCATGGTGTGCTTTTTCTGCAGCTTGCCATGCACATTGTATACTTAGCTGTGGGTGTTTTTGCTGCTGGTTGGATTGGTAAAATTCACATTCATCATATTAGTTTATTCTATTTTTGCTTTTAGCTCACAAACAATGGCTTCTTTAGAGACATCAATTCTAACTTGTTATCTGTAATAGAGGTTTCCTGCTGGATTCTAACTGGGGAACGACAGACTGCGGTCATCAGGTCGAAGTATGTTCAAGTATTACTCAATCAGGACATGAGCTTTTTTGACACCTATGGGAATAACGGGGATATTGTTAGCCAAGTATTGAGTGATGTGCTCCTCATTCAATCTGCTTTGAGTGAAAAGGTATTTTAGAGCTAAATCTACTGCTTCTCCCATCTACTTCTATTCTGTGCAAATGTTTTCTGTAACCTGATGCGAGGGGACCTTGATGATGCAGGTTGGAAATTATATTCATAACATGGCTACGTTTTTTAGTGGTCTTGTTATTGGATTTGTCAACTGCTGGCAGATTGCACTCATAACTTTAGCCACTGGCCCATTCATTGTTGCTGCAGGAGGTATCTCAAATATATTTCTTCATAGGCTTGCTGAGAGCATTCAAGATGCATATGCTGAAGCAGCTAGCATTGCTGAACAGGTTTTTTTCCCTCTCTTACACCTCTATGACACAATCATGTGAAGATGCATGTTTCTATTACTCACCATGGTGGGCCCTGTAATTGCTTATATTTTTTGATTTCACTGCAATTGAGTAGAACCATAATCCTGAAAATTAGAAATGAAATGAGCTATATTTCCACGGGGATATGTCTGGTAAATGAAGATATGTGTTTCTGGCACTGTGCTCTTAACGCTGTTAATATCTTTTTTTGATGATTTACTCAAAGAGGGTTCTTATTAAACTGAATATACCTCTGAAATACTTCTTCAATTTGTATTTCTGTTGTTGTTTATGTTGGCTATCTATACCTTTAATTTAGATTTACTTTTGGATAGACCAATTATCGAGGTGTAGTCAAACTGTTTCAGCTCCAAGATTTGAGAGGCTCATCAAGCACTGAACCGATTTTCAGTTATGCATGAATTGAAAACACATGCCTGCCTGTCTGGGCTTTGTAGTATCAGCATGTGCCCATGCAATGTAGGTGCATTACTTTTTTACATTATACCTTCTTATAGAAAGTTCAAATACCATAAGTTTAACATTTTCATGTCATACCATTATTCTGGTGAATTGTCACATGCTATTGATACTGAATACTAGTAATTTTATAAACTTTGCAGGCACTGTCTTACACTAGGACCTTATATGCGTTCACAAATGAAACTCTGGCCAAATATTCATATGCAACGTCACTACAAGCAACTTTGAGATATGGTATTTTAATTAGCCTTGTTCAAGGACTTGGGCTTGGTTTTACATATGGACTTGCAATATGTTCTTGTGCCTTGCAACTTTGGGTTGGAAGGTTTCTGGTTACAGATCATAAAGCTCATGGTGGTGAAATAGTGACAGCCCTCTTTGCTGTAATTTTAAGTGGCCTGTAAGTGTCTTATTCTCCTCTTTCTCAGTGCTGTAAACATATTTTTATGGTTTTATTATCTGCTTTCTTGTGTTTACAGTGGGCTGAATCAAGCTGCAACCAATTTCTATTCATTTGATCAAGGACGGATCGCTGCTTATAGACTTTTTGAGATGATAAGTAGATCATCCTCCACAGTTAATCAGGATGGAGACAGCCTAGTGGCAGTGCAAGGAAATATCGAGTTTCGGAATGTTTATTTTAGCTATCTATCTCGTCCTGAGATCCCCATCTTGAGTGGATTTTACCTCACTGTACCAGCTAAAAAAGCAGTTGCTCTTGTTGGCAGAAATGGTTCTGGAAAAAGCAGCATTATCCCACTCATGGAGCGCTTTTATGATCCTACCTTAGGTACTATGGCCATTTTATTTTTATGTTGCCTTTTGAACTAATGCTATTTCATTGAATTTCCTTTGCCATGTCCACATGTGGATTCCAATAGTTCTGGTCTGTTCATTCAGGAGAAGTTCTTCTTGATGGAGAGAACATAAAAAACCTGAAACTGGAATCGCTCAGAAGCCAAGTAGGACTGGTCACCCAGGAACCTGCCTTGTTAAGTTTGAGTATAATTGATAACATTTCATATGGACGAGATGCTACTATGGATCAGATTGAAGAAGCTGCCAAAATAGCACATGCACATACATTTATCAGTTCACTTGAGAAAGGCTACGAGACACAGGTAATATTTCAAGGACAGAATATCTATTCAGACTTGTTTATCAATTGCTTTTCTCTTTTTTATCCTTCTGGAAAGTAACCACTATACATTTCAGGTGGGTAGGGCTGGTTTAGCATTGACAGAGGAGCAGAAAATTAAACTTTCTATCGCCAGAGCAGTGCTTTTGAATCCAACAATTCTTCTGCTTGATGAGGTTACTGGTGGACTTGATTTTGAAGCTGAGAGAGCAGTTCAAGAGGCACTAGATCTTCTGATGTTGGGCCGTTCAACCATTATAATAGCTAGACGTCTTAGTCTAATCAGGAATGCTGATTATATAGCTGTAATGGAGGAGGGCCAGCTTGTTGAAATGGGTACACATGACGAACTATTAACCTTGGATGGTCTGTATGCAGAGCTTCTCAAATGTGAAGAAGCAGCAAAACTTCCAAGGAGGTATAGTATGAGGACAACTATGCTTTGCTAGTATAGTGAAATTTTCATTTATAAATGGTGTAACTTCTGTTGGTTGAATTATAATGCTTGAATTATAAGTTTCCTAAACAGTAATATTGCATGGCATTATGCCACTGCAGTTCATGTTTCTGACGTATGCACCTTTATACAGGATGCCAGTTAGAAACTACACAGAGACTGCTGCTTTCCAAGTTGAAAAGGATTCTTCTACGGGCCATAGCTATCAAGAACCATCCTCTCCTAAAATGGCAAAGTCACCATCGCTTCAGAGGGTCCCTGGTATATTTCGGCCTCCAGATGGCATGTTTAATTCACAAGAATCACCAAAAGTTCTCAGCCCACCACCAGAGAAGATGATAGAAAATGGTCTTCCCTTGGATGGTGCTGATAAGGAACCATCAATAAGAAGGCAGGATAGTTTTGAAATGAGACTCCCTGAGTTACCCAAGATTGATGTCCAGTCTGCACATCGACATACATCAAATGGTTCAGGCCCTGAATCCCCTGTTTCTCCACTTTTGACATCTGATCCTAAAAATGAGCGTTCCCACTCACAGACTTTTAGTCGACCCCACAGTCACTCTGATGATGTTCCAATTAAAGTGAAGGAAGCAAGGGATGTAAAACATCAGAAAGAACCACCATTTTGGAGACTAGCAGAGCTTAGTCTTGCAGAGTGGCTTTATGCTGTGTTAGGAAGCATTGGTGCTGCTATTTTTGGTTCTTTCAATCCACTTCTTGCTTATGTTATTTCACTGATAGTGACTGCTTATTATAGACAAGAACACCACTTGCGACAGGATGTAGACAGGTGGTGCTTGATGATTGCCATCATGGGTATAGTGACTGTTGTTGCCAATTTCTTGCAGCACTTCTATTTTGGCATCATGGGAGAGAAAATGACTGAACGAGTCCGCAGAATGATGTTTTCAGGTAAAATGCTTTAATGTCTCTGTTAGTTTCATTTAGAATACAATGTCCGGTGTCACACCCGACTCAAAGTTTCATGATTTCACAGAGTTCTGTATATGGAGTATTAACTTATTAATGGCCATCATCTCACAGCAATGCTACGGAATGAAGTTGGATGGTTTGATGAAGAGGATAATAGTGCTGACACATTATCCATGCGCTTGGCAAATGATGCTACTTTCGTACGAGCTGCATTCAGCAATCGACTTTCAATATTTATACAGGACAGTGCCGCAGTTATTGTGGCTGTTGTCATTGGGATGCTGCTTCAGTGGCGATTGGCTCTTGTGGCATTGGCAACCCTGCCAGTTCTCACTGTCTCTGCAATTGCACAGGTTTGCATACTTTCTGCATGATTTTTAACCTGACATCATTTTATTATCAGTCGAAGTGTTCCATAATGTTTGATCTGATTCATATAAATCACATGTTTGAATAAAACAGATCATGTGGTAATTAATGTTTCTATGAGCTTCTTTGATGTCATACTTCAGTCAATTCCCTCATTTATTATTTTCTTTGGATTAGTAAGCTGTTAACCATCAAACATCAGCCATGTGGCAATGATTGTGCCAACCAGTGAAAAGTGAATGCTACCTTTTAGATTGTTGCATTCTTTGCCTTGCAATATCTTGCTTGTGTTTTAATTTTCCGTTGGATTTGGCACCAAGGATCTAAGACCAATCGTTCAAATTTATACTAGTTCTATCGGCACATTCTATGGTCTTACTAGTTCCACAAGCACACACAGATTTGCTATTTTCAAATTACCCCTTAATTCCATCAATCATTTTCCATTTTAAACAGTTGAATCATATCATAAACACTACAATGTTTATAGTTTGCTGTGCCAAAGTCCTGAATGGCTGCCAACTTAAAAATTGCAGAAGTTGTGGCTTGCTGGATTTTCTAGGGGCATCCAGGAGATGCACAGAAAGGCATCACTGGTCCTTGAGGATGCTGTTAGAAACATTTATACTGTCGTGGCATTCTGTGCTGGCAACAAAGTAATGGAGCTCTACAGATTGCAACTGAAGAAAATATTTAAGCAGAGTTTTGTCCATGGAATGGCCATTGGTTTTGGATTTGGTTTTTCACAGTTTCTTCTTTTTGCCTGTAATGCCCTTCTTCTCTGGTACACTGCATACTCTGAAAAGAATCTCCATGTTGATCTTCATACAGCTCTCAAGGAGTATATGGTTTTCTCTTTTGCAACATTTGCACTGGTGGAACCTTTTGGATTGGCTCCATACATACTTAAGCGGCGAAAATCTCTTATTTCAGTATTTGAAATTATAGATCGAGAACCTAAGATTGACCCAGATGATAACTCAGCACTGAAGCCTCCAAATGTTTATGGAAGCATCGAGTTGAAGAATGTGGATTTCTGTTATCCAACTCGCCCAGAAGTGTTGGTATTGAGCAATTTCAGTCTCAAAGTTAATGGAGGACAAACTGTAGCTGTGGTGGGAGTTTCAGGGTCTGGAAAAAGCACTATAATTTCTTTAATTGAGAGATTTTATGATCCAGTTGCTGGTCAGGTCCTGCTGGATGGTCGGGATTTAAAACTTTATAATTTGAGATGGTTGAGGAACCATCTAGGTCTTGTTCAGCAGGAACCAATTATCTTTTCAACAACTATAAAAGAAAATATTATATATGCCAGGCACAATGCCAGCGAAGCTGAGATGAAAGAGGCTGCTAGAATTGCTAATGCTCACCATTTCATCAGTAGCCTGCCTCATGGTTATGACACCCATGTAGGAATGAGGGGCGTGGACCTTACCCCAGGACAGAAGCAGAGAATTGCAATTGCTCGAGTAGTGCTCAAGAATGCACCCATCTTGTTATTGGATGAAGCCAGCTCATCCATTGAATCTGAATCAAGTCGTGTGGTACAAGAGGCACTAGATACTCTGGTTATGGGAAACAAAACTACCATTCTGATAGCTCATAGAGCGGCAATGATGAGGCATGTTGATAACATTGTGGTTCTAAATGGAGGGCGAATTGTTGAGGAAGGGACCCATAATTCTTTGATGGCAAAGAATGGTTTGTATGTCAGATTGATGCAGCCCCACTTTGGAAAGGGTTTGCGTCAACATCGACTAATTTAAGGTTTGGTTTGCAGTGTTGAAATTTGTATTTGGTTCTTCTGTATAGTTCTTATCCTGGGCCATCTAAAGCCATCTTAAATTGCCGGAAACATTTATATCTGCCAGTGTGCCTTGAATATTATTTGGTTGGAGTTTCCAGAGTACACAAGAAGCTAATGAGAATGATGAAGCTTGTAACATTCTTTTTCATGGTGGCAGTGCTAGCTATGTTGTTCAAATGTAGGATCTAGATATAGGGATCTTGGATTTTGTTGGCTGGTGAGAACATGGTCTTGGTGCTAGATGCCATATTCTTTTTGGAGGGAAGCATTACGTCTTGGCTTTGTTTCCATGATTGATTTGTTCATTAGTCAGAGATCGGGCAGAGGAGATAATTCTAGTCCTAGTGGGGTGTGCTTCTTGGTTTTTGCTCTCCGTCCTTAGTATTTTCCTCCTTGATGAATTTATGCCAACTGACTAGCTTGGGTGTGTTTACTGTAAATTTTACAACTGTGAACTTGAAAGTTTAGAATAGGAAAAGAGGTGAGAGAACTTGTTGTAATCTTTGTATATAACCACGCGGTTAGATTGTAACCTGTTAAACTTTTACTGGCATGAATCAACTGGCTGGCTTTCAATCGGTTGTTTGTCAATTAGATAGGCGCCATTGTTATGTTTTTGCAGGAAACCAATACGATGTTTGATGTTTTTCTTTTCTTTTCTCAGAATGGATGTTTGATGCTTTTTATTATTAGGATGGATATATTTCTGATGCCTAGAAACGTTACTATGATAAATTCGATGAGGGATATGTAGGAATTTCACTTTCTGCATTTACCTACTGCTCATTACATCGTAATGAATGTTTTACCAGGATTGTCATGTTTTTCAGATGTCTGACTGATTTGATTCTGAAAACAGCCTGCCGGCCCTGAACCTAGTATTGGACAATTTCATTTTCCACGAGTTTTTATATCAATCATTCGGTGTTCATGTAGGCTGTAGCTTCACCTTTGTCTATGTCAATTGCAGTCTAGTTTATTGACAAGAAATGGAGGCGCGCACCATAGCATCATCATCATCAGTTTTATTGCCAAGGCAAGAGCCAAGGGAAGACCAAGCAAATAAATTAAAGCAATTTCATTCCAAAAATTTGCCAGCCAAGTATTTACATGTTACACATGAAAATTTCTCGTTCAACATTAACCAGTTTAGCATTTTAGATGTCAAGCACCTTGAAAGAGTCTGCTACCACTTTAAGCTGACTGCGATATCTTCTCCACCGTCTTTCATTTGCGCCAACTATCAGAGTGTAAAATCTCCCTGTACAGAGATACAACCATTGAACAATCCAGATTCTGAAAAGCACTTTCATCTATATCTTTTTCCCACTTCTTACACGTTTTCCTTCACTTCTGTCGGCACATGGTAACAATTCAAGTGATACGATACTTACCATTGGCAATAACTATGGTTGCAAATGAAACACTTGAGTAGTTTGGAGATGTAAGTTCGTACTCGAAGGTGTAGTAGTTTTTTCCCTCTACGGTTTTCTGCATTCAGAATAAAGCCATCAAAGAGATTCAGTGTGCCAGTAAAGAATGTCTTCACTGACCAAAAGCTGGAACTTTTCTCAAACTAAAATCCATCATCACAAGCTAATTCACATGAAGTTATACACCTGGTTTTCAAGAAAATTTGAAAGTTTCACGTTCATAATTTCTTGCTGCATGTGACTGTCATACTTCACAGAAGAATGACAGATCATTGATTTTCTGAGCAAAGAGCAAGTTAAAATCTTTTGCGCAGGAAGTAGGAAATCAGCAAGCATTAAGAGGGTCTAATCATAGCCAGATTTGGAAGGAAGGAAGTATTTTTAGCTAATAGAAATCAATAAACTGGAAGGATAGACAGGATACAACCTCCTGCATGCTGTATATGGTTGGCATTTGATTTGGTGCTGCATACCTGTGCTTCACCAAAAAGTATATAGCCTGACATAAGAAAAGCATGTCAAGTACCGTGCTTAGGCTTTAATGACATGAAAAGGGAATGAAATTAAAATCTTTCTACCTCTTCCATTGGACCCAATTCATGAATGTCTTTTTTCTCGGTTGGTATAAATCTCACCCTAACATTCTGCAATTGCTTCGTTCTGTCCTTAAATGCAGAATCATGTCCCCTGAAGTCAAAATCCTAAGAAATGGACAAGACAGGTTGTTGAGTCTTGGAGAGCTGAACTTCAAATTTACACAGTATCATATGATTGCATAACTTACAATCCAGTCTGAGGGGTAATAATATGAATACCCATCTTCAAAGTCCACAAAAGATGTGTAGTTCTTTGGTATCTCTACACAGTGCCACAGTTGAGAAAGCTTCAACAAGTCATTTGCACACTAGCCGCTAATAGATAGAGATAACTACCAGTCTATAATTACCTTCAGCAAAAAGGAAATTTGCTGGGACTAAACTTGTCGTTAGTGCTCCAACTCCTAGCAGTAGCAGACGTCTCTTGCAATTGCCTATATCACATGGATAGCATCGAGCAACATAAGGGAGATGAGTTGGTTATATAGATTACAATAAAATGGCAATATAAGACAAAAGTTTATTCAATAATTATTCGAAAACCCCATGACAGTGCTCATATATTAGGAAGATAACTCGTAGATGATTCGCATTGTTCATGCAAAATATCCTAATACTGGGAGGTGAAGTCAAATTCATGAGTGATGATGTGGATTCCAGTGGACAACAAACACGATTCCCGTGTTGAGACGGTGTCTGACTCTACACACTCTACCATGGTACAGGCAGTGAATTTGAAGAGAATACTTAAAAAGGTATCTTACTTTCTTCATTGAAGGTTGCCTCTGCCGTGCATGTTACAGAGTTATTGCCAGAAAATGCTGCTACTCTAGGCAATATTTCATTTGAACCAGGGACACTTAACTGGAAAAAGGGAGAGATTGAAAATACAAGAATTAGCTTTCATAACAAACACGCGAGAGGAAGATGAACAGTAATGTGAGGAGAAAATTGACACTGACCTTTTGGGATAAGGTAGTGGAAGCCCAACTCAATGAGAGTGAAGATATTGCCATTGTTGACTACAAGAAGCAGCAGCTATAGCCTCTCATAAGGTGATAAATACTGGATAGTGTGGTTTGGTTCTTGATGTGATATGCAGCCTGTGGTCATGTAGAGGCTATAGTTTCCCTCTCTGTTTTTTTTTTGGGGGTATTTATCCCTTTTGGATTTGCATTAAAATAATGAATGGATATTGGATAGTACAGGTAGCGCGACTGTGTACGATTCTTTCACGTGATGGGCACGTGATGATACCGAATGGATTATGTGTTTGGGCTTTAGTCTATTGGATTAATACAATTCAAAGGCCTTAGGACCATGGACCGACATGAGAGATTCTTTGACAAGGCCACGGCCATTGCATATTTTTTAGATCACGAAGAAAGAGGAGGAATTTAATGGGCTTACCAATGGGCTTACCTTCACTGACATTGCCATTCATCTTGCTGGGTTTCGAAAAAATTGCTTTTAAAACATGCAGAGCTGGTCTCTTTAAGCATAATGAATTTTTTTTTATTTTTTTTTTCTGTTTTGAGAACAAATGTTCTAGTGAAGACTGTTATTACAAGTTAGCTATAAAATATTTTTAAGCCAACTTTCACCTACTAGCGGAGCAGAAGATTTATCTAAGGGGCTAAATTAGGAAATTTCTTCTTGAGGGGCTAAACTTTAATGTTTTTTCTAGTCTTAGGGTTAAAACTATAAATTGCTAGAGGGGTGGGAAAAAAAATTATTGCAGTTAGCCCGCTTTGTGTATGAATTTGGGCTCACAAGTAGGAGCCCAGCCCACAGAAATGTTTGTGACAAAATCCAGTGGTGTCAGTAGTGGAGTTCTTCAGTGGAAAGTTGGTGACAATGGAGAGACGAAGCAGCTAGAAGAACGCACGAAAGGACGAATCTCAATCATGGCGAGTGATGGGAGATGATGGAGGCGACACATAAATTTTGGGGCAAGAAAGGAATGGTCGGTCCAATAATGAGAGTTGATGTTGTCCTTTGCCGGCAGCAATCAAAATATAATTATTTGAATGGTGGTCATAGATTTAATTTATCACATGATAAAAATAATCAATGAGAGTGATATGCAAACAAATTTTTTTGAAGGCTGCCTCTGCTTCTTGACTTCAAAATGGGACCTCGTCACAAGAACAGAAAATAAAGCTTATTACCCAGATTAAGAGATGGTTTCGGAACGTATTTCAAATGATATTTTTTTAAAAATTAATTATTTTATATTTTTAATGTATAAATATCAAAAATTATTTTTAAAAATTATAAATATATTATTTTAATATATTTTAAAAATAACAACTACATCACTCACAATCACCACCGATATATTGCGCTGAGGCTTGTGCATGATGTAATGACAAATTTTAAAGGGAAAGCTGTGTTGTCACGTGGCGCCTTCAACGTCCAGCATGGATAGTTTTTAAAAGTCGACCAGCTTTTAGTCCTTTTGAATTGTTTAAATATTAGGTGCTTGGATTATTTAATTAGATGGCAGCCTAAAAACTATCTAATATGGGATATATGCACCAGCTAGCCACCAAGCGTAATCTTTAAGATTATATTGGATTTATATAAATAATTAGTAATTAATGGATTAACATATACTATCATATGCCTCTGTCGGCTTCAAAATAATATAAATTATATATCAATTCTTATCTAATAACTCCAAGTTGTAGTTTTAAGCTATAATTAAATCATATATAGACCAGTGATCGCCTTAGAATAAATAAATAAAACCACCTCAAAAATAAAATAATAATCAACCCTTTAACAGAAGTTTGTGCAAGTAATAATCACTCATCGCTATCCAGTCAATATTCGTTTTTCAAGCACTGTTCCTCTCCATAATTCTCTTTTACCCTGCTGGGAAATCCAAGTCGTCGATCTCCTCCATCTCCTACTGTGAACAACCACACGGGTTTTCAAACGTGGGGTCCTAAGATTTCTGTTCCTCCCACTTGCTAGCATCGAAGCTTACAGAAGAAAACCTCTGTGACTTTGAGTATATATAAACGCTAGTGCCGAACTAATCAACGCCTGTATATATCTTGTTCTCTGGGCTCGATCATCATTCATCCGATTCCTCAGACAAAATCTACGTTCGAGAGACAATTAGCATGGTGACTCCAAGAGGACCACTCCTACATGGCATTGATTTGCAAGGTCGAGTTCTTTGCTTGCACGCCTTTTCTTCCGATTGCTCTACAATGATGGTGCAAATTATTGATGTTGGACCCCTTAATTTATTATTATTTCCACGTGTTAATTACTTTATCAACAGTATAAGTTAATGATGTTTGGAACCAAAGTGAAAACATAATTATAAGTTTTTTTTTATTCAAATACAGTTTTATAAAATAAAAAATATACTCGAGAGTTTAAACTATATGCTTAGATAGAT
>Ga0307517_10009240_pt1 | contig 14013 bp, 12 predicted proteins | sample 23_EM_MG_FD_194515 | JGI IMG/M metagenome (GOLD analysis project Ga0307517, IMG submission 194515) | Populus trichocarpa ectomycorrhiza microbial communities from riparian zone in the Pacific Northwest, United States - 23_EM | ecosystem: Host-associated > Plants > Roots > Unclassified | place...
GATCTTAATCATAGATTTCTTTTTTCAAAAACCTTTTTTCAAAAATTCTGATGTTAGTTGAGTTGTGGTATTATCTCTTATCTTTGTGTGACATGTCCGGATTTCTGACCCTGAGTTTGGCTATAGAGTTGTGGCTGTGGCTGGTGAGGCGCACGGGCACGTGGCTGGTAACACGTGAGTGGCTAGTATACCGTGGCTGGAACGATGTCCGAAAGGGGTAATTCCCAATCGGGTAATCGTTTCCCGACGTCCCGATCGGGTAATTACCGTTTTAGGTAATTTCCGTAATAGGAAATATTCCCGTAATAGGAATTATTTCCCGTTCAGGTAAGTCGAAACGTTTTAGGAAATCAGATCGCTAAATGCGGTACACACCGATCGGCATGCATGATTGAGCCCATGCATGTGCATGAACGCACACGCGTCATGCAGTCATCCTACAGGGAAGAATTTTTCACCACTTCGGGGGTTGTTAGATTCCCCCTTCGGGAGATCCGTCCGGTTCCGCCTATCTTTAGGACACCGATCGCCCGCATGACGCACCTCGCTACGGATACGAGGTCGCCGACGCACGCGATAATTGCCTCACACCCTCACGTAGGTATTACGTTCGAGCGGAGAGGCCCCCGTCCACACCATCACACCATTATTGCGCACACCACGCGTAATATTCGTGCTTACGCCCTGAAATAGGTGAGTGAACACGTTTCCACCCAAGGTAGGGGACACTTCAGCGACTCGCATAAGTATCCCCCGTTCCCCCCCAGCGCACTGAAGAGTCCCCATACCACGGCGACGAAACAAGCATCCCTCTCGACCCCTTCATTGTCTCGAGACTTGTCTGCGCTTTTACCTCCCCGTGTTTACTTAGATTCTTCCCCTCTTCGTCTCTTTCGCCAACAGGCACCCCCCGGGTTACTCACAAAGCCGTGAGTAGTCTGCTCCCTAACCCTAACCCTAACCTTCTTTCCACAATCAACTGCGCTATGCGTTCTCCTAACTTGACCTCGTAATCCAACTTTCCATGATTAACGCGTAGGACCTTGACTTCTCCTCTGTAATCTGCATCGATAACCCCTACGTCTACCGTGATACCTTTGGTAGCCAAGCCACTTCTTGGTGCTATGCGACCGTAAGTTCCTTCGGGTACTGCGATCGCTAAACCGATTTTGACTAGTGCTCGGTTATTTGCACGGATAAGTATGTTTTCAATACTATAGAGATCGTGTCCTGCTTTCAAGCTTAGACCCTTTTGTGGGGATTCGAGCTTTCTCATCCAGCCTTTGAATCCGAATGCATATTTCCTTTTCCATATGAGGCAATTCCTGTTGGAGCTGTTCTGAATCTGTCCCTCACACAACGGCGATTTGGAATTTTCCGAAGTGCTGGGATTTCAAAATTTGTTGCTCGCGATGCGTAGCTCCCTCTTCAGGGCGGTACTCCGGCCGCCTCCTTAAAGCGTCGGGCTTGCCTCCTTTGGTGCCTGGTTGGTAGATAATTTTAAAATTAAAGCTACACAGTTTCTGTGCCCACCGAATCTGTCTATGCGTCCAGGGTTTTGTTGTAAGGAAATATTGCAGGTTCTGATGATCGGTATAGATGATTATTGGTTTCTTAGTTCCTTCCAAGTAATGTTTCCATTCCATGAAGGCAACGAGGATAGCCAATAATTCTTTGTCATGGATGTCGTAGTTTCGCTCAGCTGGGCTAAGCTTTCGGGAATGGAAGGCGACAGGATGGAGTCTTTTTCCATGAAACTACGACAGGATGCATCCTAGTGCATAATTCGCTGACATCTGTTTCCACAACCGTGTCAAGTTCTGGATAGAAATGACATAGGATTGGTGCTGATATGAAGCGGCACTTCAGGTCATCGAAGGCCTCTTGTTGTTCTTTGCCCCAAAAGAATTTCTTGGGGTCTCCTTTTAACAGATTAGTTATCGGGGCACAGATAGCCGAGAAGTTCTTAATGAATCGCCGGTAAAAGTTGGCCAACCCGATAAAAATCTGGACATTCTTCACTGAGGCTGGGGCTTTCCAAGCCTTCACACATTCCACCTTTTTCTCATTCATTGTTACCCCATCGGTTGCCACCACATAACCCAAAAAATCCACCTTTTTTACATGAAACATGCTTTTCTCCAAGGAAATAGCCATTCGGTATTCGCGGAGCCTTTGCCGAACCTTTCGAACGAGTATAATATGTTCTTCGACCGTCTTAGAGTAGATAAGAATATCGTCGATATATACAACAACTCCTTGGTCAAGAAAGTCCCGTAGAATCTCGTTCATCATAGTCTGAAAGGTGGCTGGTGCGTTGACTAACCCAAAGGGCATTACTGGGTATTGATAATGTCCATACCGAGTTCGAAAGGCGGTTTTCCATTCATCTCCTTTACGAACTCTGATTAGATGGAAACCATCTTTCAGGTCCAACTTCGTAAAGATTTGAGCATCACGGCCTTGATCTCTTAATTCAGTCATTAGGGGGATAGGATATTTGTTGTGAATCGTAACCTTATTTAGTCCACGGTAGTCAACAACAAGCTTTAGGCGACCATCCGGTTTTGGAACGAAAAGGATGGGTACGCCTGCTGGTGATTTTCTTGGGGAAATCTTTCCTTGTTTAATCATCTCATCGAGGTATTTGCGTAACGCCTCAAGCTGTTTTTGAGATAAGGGGTATATTAGACCCCATGGTGGCTGCGTATGCGGTTTGAGGTCAATCGCATGTTCGAAGCTACGGCGAGGTGCTAATTTCTCTGCCGTAGAAGGACGGAATAGGTCGAGGTAGTCGTGGTACCTTTCCGGTAGCCGGTCGATAATGGTAACCTTTTCGTCATCAACCTTTTCGATTCGACCGATGACCACGGCGTTTGCGTCATTTAAGACATCCTTATCCCATTCTATGGAGATTCCTTCGTCTTCGGGAAGTAAGTGCGATTGGCAATTGTGATCGTCAAAGGACCAGTTTTTTGAGTTTGCGATATCGGTGATAGGGTGTTCCTGATGCCACCCAGTGTTCCCAACGGGCCAGGCCGGCCAGGCTTGAGTGAAGCAGGGCCCAGCCTATTGAAATTCTCTCGGATCTAGCCTTGCCCGAGCCTGCAGGCCTGGTTAAGCCTAGGCCTGGCCTGGCTGGGCCCGCCTATATGCCATATAGGCTTTTGTCCGGCTGCCTGATAGGCCGGCCTGGCCTATATAGCCTAGGCCGGCCTATATGGCCTCCGCCGACCCACTCATAGCGAGCGGCCGCTCCGTGTCAACAGCAAAATTCACCGTAAATGTTTCCCAATTACCCAACATGGTTAAGAATAAAGGAACAATTTCGCTTTATTAGCCAAAAAATCATTAAAGGACACTAGAGATAATGAATTAATTAATTAAATTAATTGTAGAAAAAGAGCTACTGTTTTGGTGGATCAATTGTGAGCAGTAGGATGGTGAACATTTCGAAGGTATCAATACGGGGGGTTGACTGTATCATAAATAGTTTAAAAAATAACAGTTTCGCTTTATTCGCTTGGAAATTTAAAGTTGTTCCTGCTGAAGAGGCCAAATAGGGGGGATGATGGTGGGATAGGGTAGTGCTTGTGGCCACTCGTTGTGTGATTAATTAAGAAACAATAGCGAAAGGTTAGAGGTAAAAAATCAAAGTCGATAAACTCGAAAGGGGGTAGGGGGTTGGGATATCCTTAAAGCGATCCATCCTCAACGCTAATCTCCGGGCCTATAGGCGCCTATCAGGCCTGATAGGCCTTCATAGGCTGATCGAATTCGGCCTATATCGGCCTAGGCTACCTTCCGGAGTGGCCTGCCTTGGCCGGGCCTACGGCCTATAGGCCGGCCTACCATCGGCCTGGCCCGTTGGGAACACTGATGCCACCATCCAAATGGTATTATCATACCATACTTTCCTGCTGGAGCTATTTCGCAGGAAACGAGAGAAAGGTGTTGATTATTTCCTATTTCTAGGAACAGAGGTTTCGTGAAATTGGTTCCACAAGAAGCGATAGTTTCTCCGGTGAACCCTTGAATTTGAACTGCATCGGTTCTCGAGTGGTATAGGATGTGTAGGTCCTCCACGAGTTGCTCTTTGATGAGGAAAATATTCGATCCAGAATCCAATAGAACTGGAATTCGATAGCGTTTGCCGAGGATATATATGTGCGCATGTCCTTCAGGACAGTTATAGCGTTCAGGTTCTCGTATATCGGGATCTGCCCGTCGATCCGTTCGTTTAGGGCGTAATTGTAGTTGTTGCTTGCCCCGTTTAGGCATGCTGTCTATAGTATAATTGCAGGTGTTTGTGACAACGCCCGCGTTGTCTCGACCACTGAGGTCTCCTCAGACCAACTATCACGATAAAAATTAAAAACATCTTATACTTCTGGGCAGCCCACTACGAGCGGTCTTTACCCCCTGCCGAGGGGTTCCCAAAATTATAAAGCCCACTAAACCAGCCAAATACCAACGCCTATGTATCCAAAAATAAAAATAAAAATAAAAATAAAACTTAGCTATCGTGTAACATGGTTGTTATGGTGACATCTGTTTTGTTGATGCATAGCAACAAGTGTTGTTGCATAAACGCGTTCTTACGCGAAGATGGGGTATTAGGAGTGATCATCTTATCATAATTCTGTACCGTCCGCTGTGGTCTAGCGGTTTGCTGAAAATGGCTCCTCCAGTATTACCCGTAGGGTCATGCGTTCAACCCCTGTTAAGGGCAAGAACAAATATAATTTGTACTGGCGTCATCAACTAGTCTCCATCGTCCGGGATGATGAACAAGTCCCCCCTAGAGGGGCAACCAAAAGTCCCCCTTCGGGTGGCACCAAAAGTCCTTCTTAGGAAGGCAACCTCCGTTAGAGTTCATTACGGGGCGGACAGGGTCCTGAAAAACGCGTGCTTCCGGCCCTTTTCCCCGCTCCACCCCACTCAACAGCCTGGGGCGGGCTGTCTTTTTCGGCATTCCCTGGCCCTGTCCCCGCTCAGGCCCCCGCCCCACCTATACCCCAGACGGGTCCCCGTTTAAAATAGGTGGTAACAAATGGGGCCCCGTCCAGGGAATGATTGCGGGTGGGCCCCGGACGGGGGTAGGGCGGGGATTACCCGAAACATACCCCCCCGGCCCCGTGTAAGGGCGGGGTCTGGCCAGTGAAAACCCGCCCCGTAATGAACACCAACCTCCGTCCTCCTTCGGGAGGACAAAAAAGTACGTTAGTCCCTTAATTCCACACATAGTGGCGGTGGCTGCAGATTGGTTGGATTGTCCAGGATCTGCAGCGAGAAATTTTGTACGAGCGCCAAGACTTTGCCAAGAACTTCCGAAACATGCCAAGGTGTAACTAGTGTGTGAAAAAAATTTTCTTTTCGTATTTGCTTCCTGCTTGCGTTAATAATAAGTGGTACCTGCTTGCTTCTCAAATCTAAGACGCGACTTACCCGTGTCCTTGTCATTCTTAAAGACACGGTGGCATCCGCCCTAGTTTGTCCACTAAGCGAGGTAGTATAAGGACTTATAGACTTAGGAAAGGAAATACTTCAGATAAATTTGGACTCGTACACCTATGACATTTCTGTATCGGATAATTCCCAGACTTGGGTAGGCATTTCTCGATATACTCGGTTAACCTTAGGGACTTGCTCTGAACGCGACGGTGGAGGGTTGTGAATAGCCAGCGTTGACATTCGTTGCTTTCGATGAGGTTTAGGGTTTCCCCTATCCTTATAAGCGAAGGTAGCTGCCACTACGATCAGTTTTCGACATTTTTTCCAGGTGTGGTTCCTAACGGTGCAACGGGTGCATTGTTTTTCCCTCTTTCGTTTTTCAACTACATCTTCTGCGATACCTTCGTGAGCTTTCTTCCAGTCGGTATGTTCATCCTTGGAATTATTTCCAGTTCGTTTCGCAGTTGTTGTCTATGGAGTTTTCCATCGAGAGGTATTTTCCTTTCGTGGTTTGCTCTCATTCTTTTTCTCGAATTTCGTGTTGAATCCCTTTTCAGACCCTTCTTGTTTGCGCTTTGGTGCGGGGTTGTGAGGGGTTGATATGGATTTCGACAATTTTCCACGTTCGAGAAGTTCTTCTTCCTGTCTTCGAACTTCCCGTACAGTTTCTATCCAGTGATCATCATCGTTAAACTTGAAGTGAGATAATCGACGAAGGATATCTTGCCGAAGTTTGCTTTCAACCTTGACCCTCCATGCTATTCCTGTGAGACCGGCCTTAATGTTGAGATTTTCGAGGAGTAAAAGGTATGTATCAATTCTGCCCTTATAGATAATTTTATCCATTTCTTCTAGGGCTCGTCGTTCCTCTTCGATACCGATGTATTGTTTAATAATCTCTTGTCGAAAACGTTCCCACGTTAAATAGCTAGGGTCTTGGGTGTAACCTCCTGAACCTCCCATAACCTTCCGGTATTTCTCCGAAAAAGGTGCAACTTTATTTCCCTTAGTCTTTCCTAAGGCAAATACGATGCGATGTGCGTGATTTTCCCATTGTATAGGGTTGCGATCGAAGTAATCTTCGCATGCGGTGAACCAGTTTCTTACGTCTTGGTTTTCTTCTCCTTGGAAAAAATAGGGACGTTCCGCAGTGTTTTTTATTGGTCGCTGTGAAGTACTAAGACTTTGCATAAATTCTAGCATTGCCCTAGTACGGGGAGAAGTATCTCTTGGGATCGATGGTCTTCGAGCGTTGCGTTCCTGACGTCCACCTCTCCTGCCCCTGCCATCGCCACCATTTTTGTCGTTATCATCATTGTCATCGTCGTCTGGGTCGGGATCTCCACCAGTATTTCCTGGTGGAGGTGGTGGTTGGTTGTTTCCTCCTTGATCAACTTCCTTTCCTTTACGCTATCTGGGAGTTGATGCTGACTCTTTGTCAGGGTTTATACCTTCGGGTGGTATCCAAGGGTTTTGTTGCCTTCGGTTAGAAGGTCCAGGGTCACCATCACCACCATCGGTTGGTGGAATGGTATAATGAGGTTTTTCAGCACGAGGGATTCTTGCAGTTAAGGTTTGTATTAACGCTTGAAATTCGAATCGTTGCTTGTCAAGGAGATCTCTTGTTTCTTGACGGTCTTGTGGTTGTTGAGCGGCCGCCTCGCCCTTTTGTTGCTTTAGTAGTTGATCCACCCGTTCCTCGTGATCATGGAGGACTTGTTGCCAGGTAGTGTCCTGGTTTTTAACCTTTTCTTTTAGTTCGAGAACTTCACGTTCCAGGATCCTATCACGGTCTTTTGCCAACTCCGCATTCTCTTTCTGTTGTGCTTCTTGGCGTCTAAACTCTCCAGCTATTTCAGCTGTCAGACGTTCTCGCTCAACTCGCATTGCTCCTTCCAGCGTTAACAATGCTTGTCTAGCATCACTTAATTCCTTCTCGACAATTGTTTCGCCCTTTGCTAACCGGGTTTGTAGCAATTGTAGGTTGGCGTACTGTACTCTAGCATCGTCCGATAACTCTTCGAGAGCTATTTGATTTTCATCCTGACTCTGATGTATTGTAGACCAGATAAACTGGAATGCTTGGGCAATTTGTCGTTTAAAGAGTTCAGTAGGATTCGTGGGGTTTCTCGGATATTGCCTGGAATTCGAACGGGAGGTTGACTTTCCAACCCGAAAAGGTGCACTTGTGGATCGACTCATTGCTAATGAGCTGGGTCCAGAGGGAATCGTGAGAGGTCCAGATGATGGGGCGAAAGATGAAGCAAGAGGTGTCGTGCTTTCATCATCCATAGGGTCATCTGGTGATTCGTCACGGGAGGAGGCTTCGAAAGGAAAAGGTGAACCAGGTTGGTTTTCCGTCATCTTGGTTTAACAAACCTGATAAGAATAGGTTTTGGTTTTTCGTGTCTTGGAAGGGAATGGGTGACGAATGGGCCCGTGTTTTGTATTCCAACAGTTTTGTTCAAACGAATCGATATATTCCTGGTAGTTTTTTGCGATTTGATCTAAGCGATCAATAGAAGGAGATTGATGGACAATGGTCTCCGGGGTTGACGATCGGGATGGGAGGGTTGGTGGGGGAGAAGGAGTGGAGCACGGTAATGTAACCCCGCCTTCTGACTCTGGTTCCCAATCGTCCAAGGGTTCTTCTGTTGGTTGAGATGCGTCAACGGCGGTCTCAGTGTTGTTTTCGAGGATGAAAAAAAGGTAATATAGGATCAGACAGGCAATCAAGTGTGATAGCATGAGGTCGGGTATGAGCCTTGGTGACAGAAGAATAACAATATGGTGTTACGGGGTAGCTAACACAGTAGGATTCCGAGCTAACTAGGCCAAGGATATTCGAGACACCGGATTAATAGTCAGGAAGGCTCGTTGGTAATTGTTGGATAAAGGTAAAGTAATAAACTGTAGTCAAATATCAAAGAGTTAGAATATAACTCGCTAACTTGTTATATTGTTAAGGTCTCTTCTCCGTTGCTTGATGATTCTTCAACCACCGGGGGAGAGGCCTACTATTTATACTAATATTCATGCTACTTCGACTTCTTTAGTTAAGAAGTATCTTCTTAACAATTCAGTTCATCAGCACAAAGTGCGAACACTGTTTGACCCTGAAAACTTGCCCAGCTCAACTCAGAGAATCTCCCGAACTGCTATTTGATCAGAGGTTGTCCCCTCTCCACCACTAGACAGTCTTCGATCTCTTCGTCATGATAGACTATATATGAATATGCGGTCCAAATGCCTACATACCAATAGTAATGTGGAATATGGAGTGATCAGTTCCGATATCCAGCTATCAAAGCATTATGCAGCAATATGCATATCCGACTGGAGTAAGAGGAGTAGTGTTCTCCAACCATCGCTCCAATCAGCTAAACATATCTTGAAACGTGCTCTTATCCAGTGGTCCGAGTTATCTTCCAGATGCCTCTAGGAAGCTCATAACTTCGGCAGCATAGGTTCGGATATATTGTCATCCTATTGAGCCATATACCTCGCTCTTAATTATTAGGTAAGCTATTCCCGCTAGGGTAATAGACTGCAATACCAATCTGGGCTAGAAGTATCAGCGACAAGATACCCAAGGACTTGCCAAATTGCCAGAAGTCTTTGCCGTAACAAACATAGTTGGCTAGCATCCGGGTCGGAATATTCAGACCCTGTAGGTCTTGCATTGGCTCCTTGAGATAGGGTATCTTTACACCATCAATTTGATGTAGTGGTCATTATGGATATTTCGCCTTCAGCTTTGGGGCCACTCCAAGCTCCACCAGAAGGTAGAAGTTAATGTAAGACAGGCTGGCTTTGATTCTTGCCTCCTCGGCCTCTACCTTATTGTGGGCTATGAACTCCTAAGCGCGACCAGAGACAGTTAGTATTTTCTACAATATCAGGTCAGAGGTATATTCTGCAGCTTCTGAGTTGTTGTTCATGAAAAGGCCCAACTCTTCAAAGGAAACCAAGATCCTTTTCTGACCTACCTTGCGACTAGAAATCTCAACCAGAAGTTTCATTCCGAAAAGACTTCTGGCAGGGGTAGTAGGCTGGACTGCAAGAACGTTGACCAGATCTGGTCTAGAAGCAACCATAGCCTGCAAATCATCGCTTAGCTTTCCTTATAATTGCAGGAGAATCCTGTTAATATCAGCATAGTCTCCGCGCGCATAATTTAGGCAGAGCTCAAGTAGGCCCGCAGTCTTACTCTCCGAACTCGAGCTTTCTCCACTCTCAATTATTACCACATCCTAGACATATATGATTAATTAATCTGAACTTGACAGTCAAAAACCTCTGCAACTGGAGGTGCTTCCACAGGTCGCTTATCTACTATACAAAAAATACAAGTTAGAATAAATTGAGGTTAATAAGAAATCAAGACGAAATTGTGACTTACCGAGAATATGATCAGGAGCAATATCTGGCAATAAGCCTGTAGGGTGAACTCGAGAGCTACTCGAAGCGACTGCCATTTGATGTTGAGTATTATTTTCATCTATAAATACTCAGGTTAGTTACCAATATAGGATACAGCTTTGGAATATACATACCAAAGGTCTGAACGATAATTGTACTAGCCAGTTGCGCCTGATTCGCGACAATATTCTTCTCTTAATCTAGGTACAATTAGTACAGGACTTGCTAGTAAATGCTGGAAGGGGAGAACATGAAAGCCTACTAATTACTAGGCACAGTCTGATTTTGTAAGGCAAGAGCTAATGACCTGTGAGCAAAATCTTTATTGAAATTCAAGTTGGAAACAGACTCAGATCATCTGTACCCCTAGCAGCAAGATGGTCAGTTGCAGACTCTTCTTGACCGTTTAGCGAGACAGGAATAGCATGAAAGCCCAGTTGACCAAGGACACAGTCCTGCATAGGTGCCAGCCATGCTTTAACAATGGGTACAATAAGTGATTCCCACTTATCATTTCATATATTAGTATCCAATTAGTTGACATATACCTTAGTATTCAAGAAGTAACTTACAAGTTCATGCTCCAAGGAGTTAGTATTGTCCAACTCGAAGAGCTTTTGCAACAACTGTATGTAGTCATCATTTATTGTATCTGCGGGAGGGAGAGCAGGGTTTGTGGGATGGTTCATAGTAGAAGAATAAATTTCCCAATGGCCGTTTGGAGGGAGAAACGGAGAATTGATGGAAAGGAACAATAGGTGGATAATAGGGGGGTATTTATAACCATCAGAGGTGGCGGATGAGATCAACAACTTCACGGCACAACGTATCAGATAACACGAGGTGGTAATCTTTGTTCAGCAAACTATATCAGGCTAGGGTTCTGACAATTGAAATGTACTTATTGCAATTAAGGTTAGGGGTAGTGATTCAAGTAGAATAAAAGTCATATATTACAGGAACATGGCTGCGCAAAGAATAATATTCGAGCTGTCATTTATTGTCAGATATAAATATATCAAGTTCTATCTTATAGATACTATAGTCAACATGTTTACTATGCCTTAAAAGAACTAGGCACAGATTGTTTAGTTATATTGATAGAGATTATCTCATAGTTTGTATAGGATAGACTCTTGAGGATTGTTTCTAATATTTTAATATTTAAATCTGATAGTATCATTTCACCATTTCAAGCTCAAATGCTACAATTGAATTATCCAAAACCAATATATTTGTCTATTCCATTCAGGTCTGTAGGCTACTAATCTCACATTTTACCAGGCAACTGAATATCACTCACCTCCTTTACTACCGGTTTTCACAACTATTCAGACATCTTGGCGCCAAGACATGATCAGGCGCGTGCTTTCTCCCAAGTCTTGGCGCCGAGGCATCCGGATACTTTTGAAAACCGGTAGTAGTTTGTACCGCGAGAATTTATTTTCAAAGTTCCATTTCGTACAAACAGAAAAAGCTATATGATGCCAGATGAATCCCACATGAAGAAAAGCCAAACTGGGCTGAATTTTGTCATAATATGATAGGTAAAATGTGCTATTACATATATAGAATCATGAAAAATCACTCATATTTCTAACCCCCTATTGTCTGCTAACCTACTATCCACACACATAGAGTCTAATCACTGCATGCCAATTCACAAATATGACCCGCTGCTATCACAGTTTCTGAACCCCCCACTCACATTCACAAAACATCTATCCAACATTCAACACATACCTATTACGCTTCCCCGTCCTACTATGCTTGAGGAACCATCAACCAAGAAGTTTACTCAAATCTGTTATCCTATCGGTCCTCACTCCAAAAAGCTATTGCAAGGTCGCATGGTTACCAACAGAGTACCAGGTCTTGACTATGATGTACTCCTTACTGCTCCTGTGATAGATCAAGTACGATTCCTGGCATGGTGACGTGGAGTATTTGGCTAGGGATGCAAATGTCTCTGTGGAGAACAGTTTGACTGTGGACATACCAAGTGTATACCATATCCTGATCTGGGCCTAACTGAAGAGCAACAGTTCATCTATGAACTTGACAGCTATCTCATTGATCCCAATATCAAGTACACTATTGTGCACTATCTTCTCAACCACACACTTTGGAACCAGGCACGAAATATTCTCAACACGTGGACACTCACAATGTCCAACCTATTAAAGACCAATGCTACCCACCATTAGTACTGGCACTATTCAAAAATACAAAAACAATCGTTTAACTTTTATTCTCTTTCTTGATTATTTTATTTACTTTCACTATTACTCTTTCATATCGTGCATCTTATAACACTTGTCTCTGTTCTGATTATGAGTTTCATGCTTGATTTACAAGATTTATTTCTTCCTTTGATTTGCTTCCAATTTATCTTACACATTTTGACTTACCAATCTGATCTCTGTTGTATTCTCTCTTATTCCTTTACGCAAAGTTTATCAATATTTTCTCTATGTCTTTCTATAAAAGCCCTCCGTTTATTTATGAATGCACTTCTTGTACTCGATTGCGTTCCTGCTATTTCTTTCTATAAAAGTTCTTGTCTTCTTCTCTTCCTTAAAAGTGCCTCCTGTTACCTCTTACATGGCCATCAGGTAGGGCCTCATACTCCTGATCACGCATCCCTCTGAGTAGGCCTCCAATGCTCAGCCTCATTTGGGTTATTACAGGTTTCCTGCTGCCTCTCGATTCGTTTCTGAGTACAAATACTTAGTTATTAGTACCCTTATCTGTCCTTGGTCTGGGCCTAATACTTACCCACTTCCGATGTTCTGCTGTTGTTTCCTTCATCACAGTTTCTTCTACTTAAGTAGTTAGCTTCTTACTTGTTGTGTTCCGCTTCAGACTTGGTTGTGTTCGTGTCAACTATGTACCTAATATGCTTGCTGCTACATTCCTGTCCCTAAGATCAATACACTTAACTCCTAATCCTAACCATGTAGTTCAATGTAGGATTCATTATGATTAGTACTTTATTCCTCTATCATAAGTAATTATATATGATACCAATTAATATTTAATAAGTCCTAAAAACCAATTTTCAGGTTGGAAGATTTTGTTACATTTTCGGCTCTCACGAGCCAATTATAGCTCCAATTACCTTACTAGCTATCTTCAAGTAGGCTTGTATAATGTATTTATTTGCTTTTTTGACTGATCTATGTGGCAGAGTAAATACAGAGCCTCATGCATGTACTCGGAAAATCTATCTACATATCTGAAGACCATTCTGGGTAATAGTGAATACATTCTTTATTAACTCAGTAGATATAATTATGTCAACTGAGAAGAATACTTTCTTTTAAGCTGATATAATCCAAATGGTACTATTTCAAATGATACCAGAAATACTTCCCTAATTGGCTAGCTGCTTGCTTACTTAATTTTTTCCATTTACCATAATTCAATAAGGAAATCTTATATCTATAATAGAATTAATAGTTCAACTTAACACAATGTCTATGGCAATAATTGTTGCAGGGTTCAAATTTCTGGTTATGCTAGTAGCATTTGTTATAATACTATAGGTAATCGCAGATCTGGCATTTTTTTGACTAGGCTGGAGTGAGAAATGACAACAGGAATCGCAACATGAAAAACAAATTGTATTATATCTGAACTACAAGGCTATTGCAGGCGCATTCTCATCTTTATTCTCATAGTTCAAACCTATACCACCTTGTATCTATTACATCATCTCCGACTCCAACAATTTCATATACTTCTAACAAATATGTGGCAATTATCCTTTTATCAGCCAGAATTCCATACTTATTAAGCCCTTGATTATAATTGCAACTGCTAATAATAATAGCAGATACAAAGTGGAAGCATCGAAGATAATTTTTGTTGTGGATTAGTAGCTCCTGATTATTAGTAGTCCAAATACTTTTTATATTCGATAACCATAGGTCAAAGACCACACATCTTCTCATAACCTGTTTTACCAATTGGTCAATTAATTGGAACATAGACCTAGTTAGAAGGCTTATGGTTCATGCCATTCAAAACGTGCACGAGGCTGTAAAATTAGTGTTACATGTGGCTATGCTAGTTTTAATGCCAAGCCAAATATTGAACATGTATTTGAGGTAAAGGGTTTGAATAACAATAGGA
>Ga0307517_10009241_pt1 | contig 14013 bp, 12 predicted proteins | sample 23_EM_MG_FD_194515 | JGI IMG/M metagenome (GOLD analysis project Ga0307517, IMG submission 194515) | Populus trichocarpa ectomycorrhiza microbial communities from riparian zone in the Pacific Northwest, United States - 23_EM | ecosystem: Host-associated > Plants > Roots > Unclassified | place...
CGGCTTTGGAAATCTTCGGCTAGGAAAAGTAAGGGACGAGTATCCTTTTCATCCCGTGGAATTGCACCTGTTTCTGGTGGGAGAATGCCCATAGGCTCAACTTTACCTGAATCCTCACTTATGTTTTCGTCACCAGGCCGCAATTTGAATTTCACATACATTTCCTGTCCGTCCGAAAACCTGAAGAGCCTGCAGATATTTGAGTAGTAGTGTAGCTCAGCAAAAGAATTCGCATTGCGAAGAGACATCCAAACTGCATCACGGATATGTGGGGCTCGCTTCACATGCTGCTCCCTTGCAGGAAGTCCACAAACTAACCATGTTGCAAAATCACCAATAGTGCGTGCAGATAATGCCTTACCTGTCTTCAATGTTAGATCAAGAAGCGAAGAAGAGTTGCTTCCATTGTCATCTGAAAGTATTCTTATCGCTGCTCCACGTAGATCGATTCTTGCATCATCATCAGCACTCATGCCGTTGCTATGCCTGACTACAATAGGATAGCTCTTCCCAGCCTGGAATATCTTGTGGTCTGGAAATCCTTTCAGGTTGTCATAAATCTTCAGGTATCCCTTCCCACTAACACCAATTCGATGGAAATACCTTGCTTTAACCTTCAGAGTATTGGCAGCCAAAGTTGCAGCTAAATTGCCAACTATCTTCTTGTATTTGTAGTCCATCTCTTCTATCCTGTCATCCAAGGCATGCATGGTGTTCTTGATCATAACTGGTGTTTGAGATCCAATATAGACGCCGCCTTGTCGAAGAACTGAATTTGCAGGAGCCACTGAAAGAGCTCCAAGAATAACATCCTTTTGAACAACCGAACCAGGGAGGATGAGGCTTTGACTCCCGACAACCGAATTGTCCTGCACTTCAATTTTTCCTTGAGTAAACCCACTGGATGAATAGAAGCCAGCAATCATCCGACTGAAGTCACCAAGGTGCACACCATCACCAATTGTAATGAGCTCTGGGTCTGATACAGGATTGACAGCCCTGATGGAACAATGCTGACCTACACTTGCACCCAAAAGGCGCAAATAAATGCAGAATGCTTCTGTTCCTGACAGGAGTTTGGCAAATCTAAGGTGGCAGGCAATGGTAATTCTATGCCGGAGCCAGGCTTTCATGTGGGATTCCCTTTTCTCTTGTTTTTCAGCAAGAAAATGGGTCAGAGTGCATGTGAGGAGGCTGAGTATCAGGCCATGAGCCAAGTAAACAATAGCAACTGAGATTGCAAAGGTGGCTGGGTTTGATGGGACATTAGCAATCATTGTAGCATAAGCAATGATGGTGAATGGAGTCCAGTGAAAGGCTCCAGAGATGCAGAGAAATGAGAAGTGTTGAATGGAGGCAGGCTTTTGAGATAGCCAAATGTAAAGGAAGTAGATAATGGCTGCTGAGAGAGTGCTGAGGAGACCAACCATGTAGATGCCCATGAAGTGGTAGGTGGCCTTATCAGACAGCATTGCACCCTGAAACCATTATAGAAATTGTAACGAGTATGATCAGTTCTTGTTTCAATTATGTAAAAAAAAACATTCCTCACACATTTTTGCAATAATTGGAAAGAATCAAATTAGTGTAAGATGAGAAAACGGGGGAAGAAACCTATAACCTATGCAGTTATGGGTCAGATGTAATAAATTGAAAAATATAAAAAAAATTACCTTCTGAACATTGTGAGCCTTGCTAGATTTGAGTACAGCTTTTCCACCTTCTGTCTTCTGCAAGGGCTGCACATCTGCTTCTTCTCCCAATGTACTTCCTTTCTGGATTACAGCGTAAGGGCCAACTGAAGAATTTCGGCCGATTCTAATGGCTTGGAAGCTCAAGATTCCATTCTTTACCTCATGGCTTTGAAGCAATGCCCCTTCCGCAATTACAGCTCCATCTCCAATTGAAACTAGAGATGGATCTGTAATGTCAACTGTATCAAGCAAAACTGAAGATCCGATCTTAGCGCCGAGCATCTCAAACCAATAATTAAGGAACACAGTTCCTCTCAAATGCTCTGCAAAAACTTTTGAAGAGATTTCTTGGGCCTTGTACAGTGCCCACCACTTGACAAAGTGAATAGACCAGATAGATACTTCAGGGGTCAGGGCATAGTTAGGTTTCAAGAAAGAATTCCCCAAGAAAGCAATGCTAATACAAGTAGAAATGATGCCAAGGATCCAAGCAAGAGGAGCCAATGCCAAGGGAATCAAGTAATTCCACCAGGGAAATTCCTCATTTAGCATATGACTTGCTGAAAGCAAACTTGTGAAAGCCGAAACTGAAAAATAAGCAGGAAAGCTCAGCATGGCACAGACATAAACAAGGGCAAGAAGTTGGAAAAACCAGACACTGATTAGGCGAGTCGTGGAAACTTCTGTGTCAAACTCAGAAGAATCAATATCAGGTTCTGGTTGATAGGATTGAGAGTTCATGAGGTGAGGTTGAGACTTCATCGCAAGATTCTCTGAGAAGCTTGCCAAGTCTGCAATGCAGGTGGCAGTGAAGATATCGACTGCACCAACTGGCACACCGAGGAAATCTGAAAGTTTTTGAGCCGCTCTGACCACACCTATCGAGTCAATTCCATACGATACAAGACTCTCGGTGGCAGAGATATTCTTGATAGGAATTCCTGTTTGCTCAGAAACAAGCCCCTTCAGAAATTCTACTATTTCTTTTTTGCTGAATTTGGCGGTTGGTAAAGGAGATGTTGCAAACCGAGATCGAGGAGTTAATCCCTCTTTAGATGTCCCGGTGGTGAATGAACGAAGCAATTTTCGTTTTGCGAAAAATGGGTCTGGCACTGTGTTTAGAGTTCCATCAGTAAAATGTTTGAGGCATTCGAACCTCTTGATTTTACCTGATGTTGTTTTGCTGATAGTCCTGGGCTTGATCAGCTTGATAGAAGCCACAGTCACGCCATGTTCTTCTGCGACACGAGTCTTTATGTTCTCCACCACATCCTTATCAACATGCTTAGCATCTCTAACCTCGGCAATTACAACCAAGCCAACCTGGTCAGAACAATCAGGAAGTGAAATCCCTTTTGATGACAAGACTTCCTCAGGAACACCAATGACAGCACAGCAACCTGGGCGTAGAAGTTCGGATGCACTCTCAACTGTTTTTTCTACATCTGTAGAGTAAATATTCCTTCCGGCTACTATAATCAGATCCTTGATTCTTCCCGTGATGAACACCTTTCCATCAATAATCCGTCCCAAGTCTCCGGTTCTTGTATATTTTCTTCCTGGATGATTTTGAAGCACATTTCTGAAAGTACTTTGGCTAAGTTCCTCCCTTCCCCAGTACCCAATTCCAGCACTCGGACTACTAATCCATATCTCTCCTTCCTTTCCAGATTCTTTCAGCTCCTCATTGGACTCTGGATCGACTACTCGGATGTCAATATCTTCACCATTTGGTTCCACATACCCGCAACAGACTCTTCCTTGCCAGTCTACCAATATGGGCTTACCTTCTCCATATGCACAGCTGACGAACACACAATTCTCGGCCAATCCATAACCAGGAGCCATTACTTCTTGCGAAAGACCAAAAGGCCTAGTGAGCTCAACAAATCTTTTCAAAGTTCTCTGCCTCACTGGTTCAGCAGCAACCATGAGGAAAATCAAAGAAGAGAGGTCAAAGTTTCGAACCTTATCCTTGTCAGCATACTCCAATCTTCGGATTAGCAGTTCAAAGGCGAAGTTGGGACCGGCACTGTGAGTAGCGTTGTATTTGCTCATGATCTGAAGCCATAGAAGAGGGTTCTTGATAAAAGTCATTGGAGAAAACAAAATTGCTGATCCACCACTAACTAGAGCAGTAAAAAGTCCACCAATTAGCCCCATGTCATGGTATTGCGGAAGCCAGCTGACTAGTACTGTCTTTGAGGTGCTCTTATATATCCTCTTCATCAACTTCACATTGTGAATAAGACCACCATGAGTTATCATTACACCTTTAGCATCACCAGTTGACCCTGAAGTGAACTGCAGAAAACACAAATCATCCGGCTGACATTCAGATTCATATGCTATGTTTCCTGGAGCCAGGACTTTGGAGTCCTTGAGCCAAGAATCTGTATGCATCCATGGAAGGTTCGGCCATTTCCCATTTTTCCCTGCTAATGAGATTAGATTCTTCACAGAACCTGCCCGAACTGCTGAGTGATAAAGAAGGGTTGACAGAATTGCAACTGCATTGCAAGATTTAGCAATGCTTTCAATCTTCAACAGTGCTTGCCCACCTCTTTGCAGAGGATCTGGTGGGAGGACTGGGACTGGTAGGACCTTGGCTCTTAAGCACCCAAAAAAGGCATCAATAAAGTCCAGTCCTGGTACATAGACTAAGAGGACCCGGTCACCGGGCTTGATAACTGGTTTTCGGCTGGTCAAGAGTTTACGAGCAATGCAGGAAGCTTTCGCATGAAGTTCTGCATAAGTTCTTTGACATACTACAGCCCCATCTTCACCAATCCACGTATAGAGTGTTTTGTCCTTCGTCATACTTTCAGTTCCCCAGTGTTTCAAGTAACCATCAAGTGTAGAAAGATCAGGAAACTCCACTCCTTCACCTAGTTCTTTTGGATTTCTATCCCAGCAATCCGATTTCAAAGAAAACAAACTCTGCGATATCACAATCAACAAGCAAGTTTTGTTTCAAACTATTAAATTCAAGCATCATTTGATCCACTTATCCATTTATCACTAAAAACTTGTCAAATTCAAATTACCTTAACATATGGAAACATAGGTACTGAGTTGTTATTTGCAAAATGCTTGCAGATAAGATCCATGGCATAAGATGAATTTCTCTCCGTGAGTTCAAATGCCATGAGCCCACCAACATAGTAAGTGTTCCTCTGGCCTTGAAGTTCAGACTCCAGTTTCTCATAGAATCCATCCTTCATTTCTGGTTTGAAATTTAAATAAAAATAATGAATGAATTTGGATCCCTATCTGGTTTGGTTCAATGGTGTAGGAACAGTTCGTCAAGCATACCTTGGCTACCAACATGGGGGAAGTACTTGAATCTTCTCTGGAGAACTTCTTCCTCAACTTTTGCCCCCATGGACATGACTACCTTCTTGGCTAGCTCAGCGACTGTTGGTCCCTTTATATCGAAAGAGTTCCCATAGGACCAAAATAAGAAAATGTCAGTGTCAGCATAGAATTTCTGCATCGCAACGGGATGTCCAATTGTTGCAGGATCTTCCATATATTCACCAAAGTAATAAAATCCAACTGGCATGTCTTCTAGCCCTTTGATCTTTAAAACAGTGGTGTAGTAGTCGATTGTCTGAACTTTTCTGAAGAAATATCTTTCGACTTCACTGAGATCCGTCACTTTGGTCTCAGATTCTGCAACATGAATACCTTGTTAGCCATTTCCTGAAAGGATAGAGGAACTTATAAGGTGGAAATCTAGAGGTATGAAGTTCAAGAAACCTGTAGATTTTTCTGCTGGAAATCTATAAGTATTTCCATTTGTGAAAGGAAATGAACCAGAGATAATTATCTTATCAAACTCCATTTCTTGAATTTCCCCATTGTTTCTTTTAACATCAACTCTAACACTGTCGGAATTGCGCCTGATGGCCAGCACATCAGTTTTGCAATTAACCTCAATTGGAAGTGATTCACTGATCTTCTGCCAAAGACTAGTGTATCCACCTTTGAAACGCCGAATCTTTCCAGCCATGGAAGTCCGGGTGAACTCATGAATGTATGCATAAGGCATGTCTTGAACAAATCCATAACCAGAAGCAGTATATCCATAAGCCACAGATTTGGGAACAGATTTGAATCCACGACTCTCGAGATACGTAGGAGTCAAGTCTGCAGCTAATTCACTCACAGCATGGACTCCAATTCGACCAGAATCCTTTGCCTTATCCTGTAAACAATGAAATGAAAATTTAAATTGATATCATTCCTGCAATATAAGCAAAAAACTATGGCTGCACTGAAAATTGAAACCAACCTGCAGTTCTAAGGTCAGTGACATCACAGCTACATAATCATCTGCAACTTTAATGTCCTGATACTTCCCTGTAGAGCTGTCAATATGAGCAAGCTTATGGGAATCCATTTCTTCTAATTCTGATCCAACTTCTTTTGCCAAGTGAAAAATGACAGGTGCACTGTTCTTAGCCAAAACCTGACCACCAAGATCATAAATCCTTCCTGTATATTGCAGAACAGATATAATCATTATACTTGGTGAAGCTAAATTTACAGAAAACACTTTTTTTTTTCTTTTCTCTTGATCATGTACCTTCAATGTCTACTGATTCACACATGCCACCCACAGTGTGATGCTTCTCTAACACTGTGACATTCTGATAACCAAGCTTTGCCAATGCATAAGCAGCAGATATGCCACTTGGACCACCTCCTACTATTCCAATTCTTGTGTTCACAGGCAGGCATGGATGTAGCTTGACAAATTGATCCTCAATTGATACTAATGGGTCCATCTTTTGAGTACTTGCAATGCCTGCTGGAAAGGGAAATGAAGTGAGTCCAACAGCTATCTAATTATAACTCTACAATTTTAGAAACCACTGCTCAAAGGTATCTATGGATAATCCAGGATTCTGGATTTAGGGCATCTTTTCCATGTCTTCTTGTATGCTTTTTTTAGCAATAAGAGTTTAAACCCTTTTAACTTCTTCCTCTTTAAGACAGAAAAATACATATTTAGCCATTATTTTCTTCTGACGTTCAAAACAAAGCTTCTAACCATTTGCTGATTCCTGGTACCGACACATATATATGTAACAAAACCTGAGGTGAAGATAAATTCCTTCTGTATCTATATCTAGCCAAATGTCTTTCTTTCATTAGTAATTAAATCACTCTTGAAACCCTTCGTTTTCATTGTGCAATCATATTTTGAATCAAACAAGACAAACAAAAATTCTTCAAGAAGACTACAAGGAGTATTGCTGAAGAGGACAACAGGCTTCCAACAGCAACCATTTCCTCTCACAAATGATCCAGGCTCCCGATGCATGTTTCAATCCATAGACATTGAAGACCGAATGGCCTATATATAGATGTGTTTTTTCAAAATCAAATGTTTAGCAATATAGCTGCCCTAAAAGCATATATCAGGATGCCCCTAAACTGAACGTAAACAGAATGGCCTAAAGACTTACAGAAGGCCAAGGTTTCGAACCCTAGGAAGACATGGAAGGACTAATACAGGAATATGAACCAATCCACCCAACAAGCTAACCACTTCAAGTGAAATACATGAGTAGCTAGGATTGGCAGGGAAGAAGTGAAGATATGGACTAGGAAAACATAGAACACCAAATATAATTGCTTCAAGAAAGAAGTGGTCAAGAGAAACAAACCTTGGAGACAAAACCAACGCAGGAAATCAATGTACTCCCTGTAATGCCATTGCCACCAGGGGCGGAGCCTTTTATAAGGCTAAGAAGGGCTGTAGCCCAGGTAAAAAAAAAATTTAATAATCCATTTTTTTTCTATTTTTTACATAGCAAACCTAAACACTGCCCACTTTCCCCCACTTTCCCTTGCAACATTAATTCATTAGCAGCCATTAGCTGCCTATTTAATTTTTCCTGTAACTCTAATTCATTAGCAGTTATAAGCCGCACACTTAATTTCCCTTGCATTAACATTAATTAATTAGTTATATTAGACTGTATCTTAGAAATGGACGGATAGTTAGACATTGAAGACATAATGGCCTATATATAGATGTGTTTTTTCAAAATCAAATGTTCAGCAATATAGCTGCCCTAAAAGCATATATCATCATGCCCCTAAACTGAACGTAAACAGAATGGCCTAAAGACTTACAGAAGGCCAAGGTTTAGAACCCTAGGAAGACATGGAAGGACTCCTACAGGAATATGATCCAATCCACCCAACAAGCTAACCACTTCAAGTGAAATACATGAGTAGCTAGGATTGGCAGGGAAGAAGTGAAGATGGACTAGGAAAACATAGAACACCAAATATAATTGCTTCAAGAAAGAAGTGGTCAAGAGAAACAAACCTTGGAGACAAAACCAACGCAGGAAATCAATGCACTCCCTGTAATGCCATTGCCACCACAGCTTGTTAACAAACATCACATGCCAAAACTAAATACAAGTACTTCTCACATTTTGTTCATTCTCAACATGATCACAAACACATGCATTCTCACAAAACAAAGGCAAGAAAACACCATACACACCGTCTCCTCTCTCTCTCTCTCTCTCTCTCTCAAACCCTTTTGCTTTTTTCTACTCGAGGAAACGAAGAAAATAATGCAAATATGAAATGTTCAACTTCAGGCATCAGCACAGTAACTCACCTTAGAGTTGAAATGGGTAAAAGGGTGTTGAGTTTACTGCCAAGTGTCAAGATTAAACAGCAAAACACAACCAAAAAACTCTCGAAGCCGATTCACCACATTGAGAGATGGGCTGCTTTCATTGCCTTCTAAAGTATTTAAACTGAATAGATTCCTTAAACTTCCATCAAGTAAATGACAAAAAAATACTATGTCACATCTCTTGTTAAGTCCGAGAATTTCAATTAAACGTGACGAATTATTCCAAATTTGTTCCTCTTTTATTCTAGTTTTATCCCTACAATTTATGTAGGTGACTCCGTCTTAGCAACAATAATCTGTAACATGCATGCGTGTTGAGTTGCAGTTCACAAATCTATAATAAATATATCAAAACTTTGTATATATAAACATTTTGTTAAGGCATAAGCTCTTTGTCGGTATATTCCAAGCAAGTAGATTGACTTCTTGTCTACATATATCTAAATTAACTTCAATTTTGATTTTTTTTTTAAAAGGAGCTTGAAAGGTAAAACAAAACGGAGTTTTTTCATTGATTCATCCCAGCAACGCTGATATCAACGAGAACTTTCCTCTATATAAATATAATATTTTTATACAATTAGGGATCGATGGAAAAGAATAACCGATACTTGCTAGAAAACAATCAGGTAGGATTTGGGAGTATAAAAACAAAGGTGGGCATGACAAAATTGATTGACACGTGGATGCAATTAAATGGCGAATTTTGCAAAGCCCAACTGCACAAGACAATATTTATTTTTGTTTCCCTATTTTGGGATTTATAATTTATTACAGAAACTGCGCGGGAGGAGAATGTAACCGTTATAAACCGTAAGGAACTTTTGTCATATGGATGATAGATTTTTTTTTTTTGGATTCCAACATGGTAAAAAAATTGATAAAATAATATAGTGCAAAAAATATTTAGAAAAATAATATAATTTAAAAAACCATAAATAATATATGCGATTCTCAAGTTGTAAATGTCATTCGAGACTCATTCAAATTAAAAAACTAATGGATACAAAATTCAATAGAGAAATAAAGAGAGAAAGAGAGAGAAAAAAAAAGAACTCTAGAGTCCCACCGAAACTCTAATGACAAAATAATTACCGTTATAAAGGTTTCAACGAGACAAATCCAATAATATTAAAAAAAGTCACTAGCGATGATTGAAGTGGATCACACAAATAAAAAAGAGTTTTAGTGTGACTCCAAGATTATTTTATTTTATTTTTACATTTTTTCTCTTTCATATCTCTTCACAAATTACAATGAAGAGGAAAGAGAAAAAAAAAAAAAAATAACACCAAAGACACACCGAAGCTCCGTTAATAACATCACTAGTATATTGAGCGTGCTACATTGTTATCGATCTCTGTGAAGTACATGGCAACGTGCAATTCCCTCCCTTGCTGCTACATCTTGCTGTGCTCCTTTTGCATGCAACATGATATATATATCATGTTGCATGCAAAAGGAACACAGCAAGATGTAGCAGGAATTGCACGTTGCCATGTAGATGTAGCAGCAAGATCGATGTAGCAGGAATTGCACGTTAATTTAGAGTTTAATTTTGATTTCAATTTTTGTAGAATAATGCTATTTTCATTGAATTATGTATCTTCCCAAGATTATAATTCAAAAGTTTTCACACATTAAATTGTTATTGGTGAATCCATTAGTGTGTTTTTAATGGTTAAAATTTAATAGTGCATCTGATTAATTTTAGGACAAGTAGAAAATATTTGATTTTCAGCAAATAGATTGGGAGTATTTAAAAATATAGTTTATTTGCTTATTATATATGTAATATAAGAATGTCACTTTCATTATATAGCCCAAAGTCCGAATTAGTCTCCAATGAAAATAAAAGAAAATAATCTTCGGACACACTAACGATGCACGCCACATCACATATAATTTTTTGTGTTGTCTTTTCAAAGATTTACAAGATTTTTTAATACGCCATAAAAATATATATCTACTAAAAAATAATTTAAAATTAAAATAGAATAAAAAATAAAAAATTAAAAAATTATAGGAAAATAATAAAATGTACCCAACATCAACTTTTAAACCTAATTTTTTTTATTTAATGATTTGATAAGAGATAGGGTAGCATTATCTAAGAAAATTAGATGTAAAATCACCTCAAACAATTTAAGTTTAATTCAATGATTAAATTTCTTATTATTTTTATTTTAAGATGCTAATCTAATATGACGGGATCATTTTTTTTTAAAATATAGACTTATCCTATTAATTTATAAAAATATTTACTAGATTATTTACCTTATGAGTCAAATCCACGTCTTGTTATGTAAAATCATTCAAAATCTAATTTAATAGTTATCTCTCGTCATCTTTGTTTTAAAATGTTAATCTAAAATCATTCAAAATCTAATTTAATAGTTGGATCTCTTATCATCTTTATTTTAAAATGTTAATCTAATATGACGATATCAGATTTTTTAAAAAACATAAATTTATCCAATTAATTTATAAAAATATCTACTAGATTATTTAGTATGAGTTAAATCCACGTCTTGTTATGTTATATCTACACCTAATACTCAAATCTTAGTTTAAAAAGTCTGGTTGCATCAACTAACCAAAAGCAGTCAAACATTTAATTACTTTAAATATTAGTATTTATGTTTTTTCTACCAATCCAATAATATTAATTTTAAATGTTCTAGTTAATAATCCTATTTACTAGAATGCCATAACGCTATTATATAGTTTCAGAGTCATTTTGCATTTTTCCAATTTATTTAATCAGGAAGTGCTTGGCGTCAAAACACCCAAAAAATTAAATAAGAAAAGGCTATAACAGTAGCTTTTAAAAAGCCCAGCACACTTGTTTGAGGCACACGGGTAAGAAGTCTATTCACAGACACCAAAGGCTATAACAGTAGCTTTAAAATTAATGTATGATTATGAATCAACTTGTGGCCTCATGCTAGCTTATTAAACTAATTGCATGGTGTTTACTTTCTTGGCTTTGCACTTTTATTATCAAAGAAAAGGCAAGTGTTTATTTAGCTAAATAATTCTGAGATCATACGTGGGGTTTGATTCAGTTAATTAAAGGTTGTGAGTACTTAATTGCTTACTTAACTTGCAAATTTATTTTTTATATAATAATTAAGTCAACTTGTATACTGAAGGGTTAAATATTTGTATTAATTTTTTTTAATCAAAGTGACATTGTGGATAAAGACTTTAACTAAATTTATTAGTTCATGACGAGTTTTTTCTTTACAAACATGGTGGTGTGAGTCTTTTTTTTTTTTTAGTGCAAATTATTTATAATTAATAACATCATCCACAGTATACATCTACACACAACAGTTGAGAAATGGATTCCCAGTTGGAAATATTATATTCCTTCCGTTAATTAGGTAGACCATTAGGCCTCGATCGAGCAAAAACATTTTTCAAATACTATCGTACCCTCCTTGCAGGGGGTTTCATGTTGCGGCGACACTTTTCAAACTTGCTCCGGAATAGTTTTTGGTTGGTTTAGAAGTCAATCTAATTTTATGGTTCTAACTAGCTTTTCGAAGATGGTAAGTAAATGATTGGTTGCGTAAATAAATTGTATTAGCATTTTTAATACATTTTACATGAGGTAAATTGTATTATTTTATTTTTTATAATTGTATTGTTTTATTTTTTATTTTTTATGGTCTGATGATATTTCTATTTATATTAGTCGACCATGACAAGTTCGTTACAATGAACAAACTCCGATTTTTTAAGTTAAGAACTTGGTCTAGGAAGGTGAAATGTCCTCAATTACCGTCAAGGTTTTCTTAGGGCAAAATTAGATTTTTTGGCTATTACGTAATTTCAAATAATATTTTAGATAAAATTCTTTGTAATCTTTATCCTTATATTATAAATGAGTGAGTTGTATTATTCCCAATAATATTTTGGATATCAACCTTATACATGTTTTTTTTTATCCATATATTAAAGTGAATAATAATAAATTATTATTCCTAATAATATTTTGGATATTAACCCCTTTTAAGTTTTCTTATCCTTATATTAAAAGTGAATAATATTTTCTTGCCAAAAATAAATTTTTAATATATTTGAAATATAAACCCATATCCTTTGGAATCTTACAAACTTGTTGTAAAATCCATACAATATATTTTTTAAAACATGCCAAAATATTTTATATTTTCTTAAATATAATGCTCAAATATTTTTTACGTTTTTTTGGCCATATACAAGAAAATAAAAGAGAGAATATTTTTTTTATATAGGTTTTATTTGGCAAAAACTCATTTTTCCTTGAAATAAAACTGTCAAAACAGGCATAAGAGAGTGCTTGCTATACACACCCTTAAACCAGAAAACCCCTTTAACACAAACATTGCCAGCCAAACATGATCTTAATCTTTTGACCCAATCTTGACCTGACCGAGTTGACTCGAGATCTTTGGTTCAACCATAAATTGAACCGAAGACCTTAGGTTGACCCGAAAACAACCTAAAAACAAAACAAAATCTAAAAAATAGATTACATATAAAAACATAAAAACTAAAAAATTTCTTAGACAAAACAGATCAAACAAAAAAAAAATAAAGAACACGATGAGTGTTCTTCGTCAACAAAAAAAAACATGAATTGAAAAACGAAATAGATATAGACAAACCAAGTACACAAACATGTTGAAAATCATGCAAGGATCGATAATTTGGATCGATTCATTTCGATTATCACTTCCAAATCACAATTTTATCAAAATAGCTTTCGGTTCAAAATCAAAACCCTAGAATTAAAACCCCTAAAAAACTTGTTATTGATGCAAATAGACCCTAGATTATTGACTAATCAAGTATTCATTTCGATTATCACTCACAAATCACAATTTTATCAAAATAGCTTTCAATTCAAAACCAAAACTCTAGAATTAAAACCCCAAAAAAACTTGTTATTGATGCAAATACACCCTAGATTATTGACTAATCAAGTTGCCTAAAGGGTTTAGTGCAAAGAAATGACCAAAATTGGTCCAAATCACAGGTTTAAGGCAATGCTCTTGGGAAGAACATAAAGAAGTTGAACCTAGAAACCCAGAAATTACCTAGAAACCCAGCACACTGTCAAGCCTCCAAAGCTAGTATTTTGACCTCTAAAACATGCTTTCTTCATTCTAACAAATCACACTACCATAAACAAACATGTTTGAATAAAAAAAATTCCAAATTCCAAACTTTCAAAGCTAAACATCAAGCATATTCAGTAATATAAGATTCAAAATTGATACTTTAGCACTTTACAATACTCAAACAAGACCCAAAACTAAGAACATGCATCAACCAACATAGAAAAAAACATCCCAACCTTGCTTACCATATTTGACAAATTTCAAAAACACTTTATTTCATCAAAACCAATACAACTAACTTCATCTATGTATTAAGGAAAATCAACAAACAACTCAAAGCAAGGTTTAACTTTAAACAATAAAAACATACTTGGGGTTTGACTCGGTTAATTAAAGGTTGTGAGTACCATTAATTCACATAGACCTAACAATTTCTTCTTTCATGGCAAGAGAAAGAGCACTAAGATTGCCTCCTATTTCTACTCTAACACCAGGCATGGCAATTGCTCTACTCCCTACAAATCCACCTTCT
>Ga0307517_10009242_pt1 | contig 14013 bp, 15 predicted proteins | sample 23_EM_MG_FD_194515 | JGI IMG/M metagenome (GOLD analysis project Ga0307517, IMG submission 194515) | Populus trichocarpa ectomycorrhiza microbial communities from riparian zone in the Pacific Northwest, United States - 23_EM | ecosystem: Host-associated > Plants > Roots > Unclassified | place...
CGTAAATAGAAGTGAGAGCCCATAACTGCCACGAGAAGCTAGCTTAAATATGTAGTTTGATATTATAATAATAATAATTTTTTAAAATATTTTTATTTAAAAATATATTGAAATAATATTTTTTTTATTTTTTTGAATTTTTTTTATATTAGTACATCAAAATAATTTAAAAATAAATTTAAAATAAATTTTATTTTAAAAATGCTTTCCAAACAAGAAAAAAACGGGGACTAATAAGTTGGCCTCCCAACAAAAACTATAGAGCAAGTTGGTATTCAAAACAAAATAATAACAAGAGAGTAAACACAAAACTCAAAAGTTATTAAGGCTTCGTTTATTTGCTGGAAAATAATTTCTTTTTGGAAAGTGAATTATTTTTCGATGTTTGGTAGTGTAATGAAAAATAAGTTGAAAAACACTTTCCAGTATTTGGTTATGTCATGGAAAATAAGCTGGAAAATAACTTATTAATGTTTTATTTTTTTTAAGTTTATTAAAATAATGAGGAATAAATCTTACAAATTAAAAAGTTGAATGAGAATGAAATTGAAAAAAATATAATTTTATAAATTATCTCAAATAAAATAAATAATAATCAAAATAATAGAGATCAAATCTAAAAAATAAAAAATTGAAAGATGAAGAAATTATAATAATAATAATTAACATTTCATAAATTATTTCAAATAAAATAAGTAATAATCAAAAGAATAAGGATCAAATTTGATAGATAACAAATTTCAATTAAAAAATAATAAGGGAAAAGCAAATAATAATTATAAAAATAGGACCAAAATTAATATAAAAATTAAATTCTAAGGGATGAAATTGAAAAACAAATATTCAAAACAAAATATATATAATAATAAAAAATTTGAGGATCAAATTTGATATAATCAGCAAATAATATGATATTTTTAAATTTTTCACAACTTCCGGAAAGTATTTTCCATCCAAAATAAAAGAAAAATACTTTCCTGAAAATAAAGTCAAAATTTTTTTTAACTGAAAAATATTTTTCATTGATTGAATAATGTTTTTCATTAACTAATTTTTTTAATGATAAATAAATATAAAAAAATTTAAAAACTAATTTCTTAAAAATAACTTTTCATAAAACATATCATAAATAAAACACAGAGTGCGAGCAAGAGCAAGTTAAGCCCACACTAGTCTTGCCGCAGGCAGGCAGGATTGGAAAAACAAAACACCAAAAGACAGTTATTTTGTCCTAGCTAGCAGGCCAGAGCCCACTCTATTGTCTTCATTCATATCCACGTGTCATCTTCCTATTAGCTTTAATAGGAATCCGATCTCTTTTCCACTGTCAGGGGAACCGAGTAGAAGACAAAAAATCAAAAGTTGATCTGCGCCGCACGTGATTGGTCATCACTAACCAAACGCCCTCTAATCTTTCCATTTCCTTTTGCTCCCCAGTGTAATAAAGCCATGCTAATAAGAATAAGAAAGCCATAGAGAAAGAAGGAAAAAGGATATGGACTATCTTCAATTGCGAGTCTTACCTCTACTAGCACTGCTCGCTTCTCTTATCTACTTCTTCTACTTTCAGGATTCTCCCACGGTAAGTTCACTTACAGTGATGAGGATGGACTGGCCATACATAGTTGCAGAGATGAAGTTTTTTTTTACTGAAATGTTGGTTTGCAGCTCTTTGAAAGAAGTGATTGTAGCCTCTTTCCTTATAATCATTACTGGATTATTAGTAAGCTTATTGTGACACCTCATGGAGTTATTTCTGGTGCAGGTTTGTTTTAATAAATAACGATTCCTTTTTTCTTTCTGGGATTATAAAATTTTGTTACAAGCTTCTTGACTACTTTTTTTTTTTTTTTTGTGAAAGCAGTGGAGGTAAAGGAAGAGAAAATCGTGTCTATAATTAAGGAAGAGGATTGGCATGGTAATTTGAAAAAGGGGCAAATAATTGATTATGGAGAAGCTGTTGTCATGCCTGGCTTGATTGATGTGTAAGAAATAGGAATCTGATTGCCCTGAAGCTTCTTCATTTTGAGATAATATGATCAATTTGAAATGAATATTTGAAAAATGATTGCTTATAATATTTGTTGACAGAATACTTCGGCCATGAAGTCTAGTTTGTTAATTTCGCATCAGCTTAGCAGTATCTTATTTGAGTATTAAAGTATATATGAATAAGTGATGAAATAACGACTTTGGTATGATTGCATCAGGCATGCACATCTTAATGATCCGGGAAGAACTGAATGGGAGGGGTTTCCTTCTGGGACTAGAGCAGCTGCTGCTGGTACTCTCTTTTGCTTGTTAGAATATACTGAATTTGATTTTTCTTATACAAATGTTGAGATCCTCACTGATGTTTGTCAAGAGAAGATGCCTTTTTTTTTCAATATCCCAAATTCTGCATGGTCTAGACTTCTTAAGAATCTCACACAATGTTTATAAATTGTGGCATGGGATGTCAATGGACATCCAGAATCGTATTTTGATTTTTTTTTTGCCTGCTTCTTATGGTCAGTTCATCTTCATGCAGTTTGAAACCTTCTGAATTTTATTGTAATGGGATCTTTTATGCCATTGTTTTTTCAATTATCTCCTCTGTTTCATTGTATGCACTAAGCTTGGCACTACTATCCATTTACAGGTGGTATTACAACATTGATTGACATGCCTTTGAATAATTTTCCCTCAACTGTTTCTGCAGAAACTCTAAAACTCAAGGTATAAAGTTAAGGGTTGGATTATTATTTTAATATCATCGAGTAATATCAGTGCTTTCAGTTGCAAAGATTAAGCTGCAATCTTATTCTGCTCTTTGATTTTCCTACACTACTAGGGAGATTCTCATTCAAGTCCAATTATCCTTGCTTTTTCTTGGGTTATGAAGTTTCGGGTTTTTTTTTCCTAAATGAGGATATAGTTTACCAACTCCTGGGTTTTGTCCTCATGTTTTTGACATGCATGTGATAGATTGACGCTGCAGAGAAGAACATCTACGTTGATGTTGGTATGCTCCTAAAACCTCATCTCAGTTTAAAAATGTTTCAAGGACCTGTTTCTAAGCTCTAATATCACTAGGTTTTTGGGGAGGTCTTGTTCCTGAAAATGCATTCGATGCAAATTCTCTAGAAGCCCTCCTAAGTGCCGGTGCTCTTGGTTTGAAGGTAGGGAAGCATCTTAGGATTTTTATCTGTGATCCTTTCTTACGAGCTTTCACTGAACAATATTTCTATGCATTGCAAGATGTTTGCTGCTCGAATTTGAAATCATGTAGTGGTATTCTCCCATGCAAACATGCTCTCAGCATATATTTTTGGAACTATTTAATAAGTGGCGTGCACTTATCTGCTGCTACAGATACAAGTGATGCCATATCAGTGAGGGATTTGATGGATTTCGTCCTTTGTTATCAGCTTGCAGTTTTACTAGATGCCAAATCAATTTTTAGAGCCTTTGTTTACTATGCCCATGCCCATGCACGTGTATTTTCTGTTGTTTTCATTCATCGAATTATATATAACTACTTTCCTGTTCTTGTTTTGCAGTCTTTCATGTGTCCTTCGGGGATCAATGACTTCCCAATGACCAATTCCAGTCATATCAAGGTTGGGTTCTTGATGCATGGTTTAGCCTCTCTTATAACAAATTTGATCCGGTCAAATAAAATTGTGTTTGGGGTTTGGAACCTATTAGTTCAAATCAATGCTGCATATCTGTTTATATTATCTCCATTCTTTCAGCAATATTAGATTCTATTTGATGCGTATTAAGCTTTTTGTGTTTTGCCTCCATAGGAGGGACTATCTATACTGGCAAAGTACAGAAGACCTTTACTTGTACATGCAGAGATTCCCCAAGATTCTGAAAGCCACTTAGAAGACGGTGAAAATGACCCTCGATCTTATTCAACATACCTTAAGACAAGGCCACCATCATGGTATGATATTGCTGATGACTTCTTTTTCTGAAGAAGTGAGCGACATATGAAGCTATATTTTACTTATCTACACTTAGCTTGTGGATCTAAATGATTGCAGTTTCTTTTTTTAGTTGGGCATATGGCTAAAACTTTTTGACTTATGAAATAGCATAGAGTTATGCCTTTTCAGATAGTGTCATAATATTATGGCCAATTTTTACTTATTCTGTTTGATGTATGCTGTCCTAGATGAGACATTGGAAAAGCTAGAAGTTACATATACTTTCATATTTTCAGAAGGCCGAGTTATTCTGTCATTCAGTGAACTATCAACATTTTCATATATTTTATTTTCAATCTGGATTCAAGATCCTGCTTTTCATCTACATGTTATCAAGAAACAGGTTCCCTGTGGCATCTTCATATGAGCTCATTGTACATGTTTGGTTGGCACTTGGCATGATTTCTATATATGTCTGCACATATAAGTAGTGACAATATACATTCCTTAACCAGGGAGGAGGCAGCGATTAGAGAGCTCTTGACAGTGTCCAAGGACACTAGGATCGGTGGTCCTGCAGAAGGAGCTCATCTTCATGTTGTTCATTTGTCCGATGCAGGTTCCTCCCTCCAGCTTCTAAAGGTATCATATAATTTTCCTTGTACGGATTGCATGTGCATGTGCATAGAAATAGAGCCTTGTTGGGGGAGGGATGGGAATGATGCTTGGTACTACTGCACTGCTGGTGGAATTTAGATACAAGTTGAATATATCCAAATTTAATCAAATCAAATCAAATTGCATGTTTTGACCTAGGGTCATCGTTTCCCTTTTAGTTGTGTTAAAACAGTTTTATGTCCTTGATAATTGCACATACTTTTTATGATGTCTTTTTCTGTGCTTTTATACAGGAAGCAAAAAGTAATGGTGACAGCGTAACTGTTGAGACATGTCCCCATTACCTAGCCTTTTCGGCAGAAGAGATTAAGGATGGAGACACTCGTTTTAAATGTGCTCCACCAATCCGTGACGCAGCTAATAAAGAAAGATTATGGACGGCTCTATTGGTACTTACAGATTCCAGGATGATATGTTGCCTTTTCTCTTCACATCACTTGTCTATGCATGATTTGAATTCTATTTCAGGAAGGTGACATCGACATGTTAAGTTCTGATCATTCACCATCAGTTCCTGATCTTAAACTCTTCGATGAAGGTAACTTTTTGAAGGCTTGGGGTGGCATATCTTCTTTGCAGGTTGGTCTTTCTTTTATTACCAACTCATATAACTGTTTTATTTCTACAATGCCAATACACGTGAAACTCTACTGGTTAACATCCTCGAGATGCAATCTTGTAGTTATACAGAATATTGTCTTACAATGTGCCCGTTTAGAATTTCAACGAGTTGGCTTGTCATCATTGAAACTGGAAATAGTAATATGGTGGACTTGGATTACAGGTTATTGAAGAAGGTTCAAATTCAGAAGTTTTGGCTCACTCTTCATGCAGATTTTTGTCCATAAGAACATTCTAATCACCATGAACATTTTATTGCAAGTGATATTTCAGATTGAATTAAAGGCAAATATGAAAAAAAGAAGATTAACAAATGGCAGCTCACTTGGTTTACATTCTTGTGCATGAAAAAGAGCTAACCTCTTCCTTGTACGCACATCCAAGGATTCTATCATCTCTTGTCGGGCAATAACTTTTCTAGCACCTGGTGAAGCTAAAGATTTTCTGATGGCTTTAGACAATTTCTGGCCTAAACAGACAGCAACTCAAACACTTGTAGTAACCATCACCGGAAAAAAAAAAAAAAAAAACCACGTCAATTGTTAGGATCATAATTTAACCAATGCAAAAGAGAAAGAAATTGTTGTCTATAATAGATATGTTCATTTTCTTGAGAGCATCTGCAGTTTGTTCTTCCTGTGACATGGTCACATGGACGGCAATATGGTGTCACTCTGGAACAGCTGGCTTTGTGGTGGAGTGAAAGGCCTGCCAAGCTTGCTGGGCAGGATTTGAAGGTAAAGCTTTTCTCTTTCCTACAACTTAACAATGGCAGATGTCAAGGCAAGAAAGAAGAAAAAAAACCCAGAGCAAACACATGAGAAAGATCGTAACATTGTTTACATTAATATCACCTGAAGCTGAACTTCATTTCGCAGGGGGCCATTGCAGTAGGAAACCATGCAGACATTACGGTATGGGAGCCAAATGTGGAGTTTGAGCTCAACAATGATCTTCCTGTTTACCTTAAACATCCTGTATGCCGTCCGATTTCTCCACCCTCCTTTCTGATACATTGAACTAATGCTGCTTGTTCTAAATAGTAGTTTTTAGTAAAACGTTTACCATCAAAGGGATATTTCAAAGTGTATGGTTGCAGTAGGAAGTTTGCATGCCAAATTGTCAATAATCTAATGAACTTTGCCTAATCACCACAGTAAAATGATTTTACTGTCGAAACCACTAATCACACTTGTGCTGTGCACAGAGTATCTCAGCCTACATGGGAAGCAAACTTTCTGGAAAAGTTATGTCAACATTTGTCAGAGGAAACCTGGTCTACAAAGAGGGAAAGCACGCTCCTGCTGCTTGTGGTGCTCCTATCTTAGCTACATAATGGGATAAATAAGAACAGGAAGCCCTGTAGTTTAATTTCCAAATTTTTTCTCTCCAAGAGGCCTTTTTTATTTATTTGGATTTCAATTTTGAACTTCCTAGCTTCCTAATCTCTTCAAAATGTTGTTCATTTCCCACTCAAGTTCTATCAAGGTGTCTTAGTAGCTGTCTGGTGCAATTTGCAGTCCAATTTCATAAACCATATCTGGCACTCTTAACTTTTGTGCTTGGATGTGAATACCGTGCTCACAACCTGCCAAGAAAGAATGTGAATACTCCATTGGAGCCGTGTGTATATATAATTGTGGGAATAAAATTGCAGGTTTTTTTTTTTTTGAATTCTAAATGGAAATTTAAAGGTATTATTAAAGGATGGATACTCTCAAGATGCTGGAGTTTTAGCCATATATCCTACAAGTCCTTTTCAATTTTCCTTTCATAATTTTCTCTGAAACCGTTCGTGAAAGATTTGATAATGTTGTATACGTTAAGGTCATAAAAAAGAGCTAAAAAACAAAAGCCAAATAGCACTTAAAATAAATAAATAAATAAATAAATAAACGGATATAAATTGTTTTTGAGAATACAGATAAAACTAGAAAAATACAGAAAACGAAAGACGAAAATAATATCAAAGGTCCCTAATTAATTCAAAGTTTTATATATAATTATTAAATTAGTTTATATTTTTTTAATTAAATTAAAAAATATTGATCATATTTAATTTTTTTAATTTGATAGAATTTTTAGTAACATTATTTGCCGGATAAAACTTAACCATATTAATATTTTACATATAAAAAAATCAAAATTCTGTTATTGTAAAAAAATAATAAATTTAGATTGATTCTGCGGTTAATTCATCGGATCAGTTTGGATGAAGAAAAAAAAAAGATATCTAATAATTTATAGCGCGACTGTGATACGACATATGGTTCTAAACGAAGTTGTGCCACGTCATCATCAGTTCCTACCGTTAGTTTCAGTAGTTTCTTAACTGAAAATGAAAAGGATAAACTGATGCCAAACAGCCAATCCCTTTCCTTCTCTCCCTCAAAAATCTTCCATTAATGGAACTCTCCAATCACTTCATATCCATTAAAAAATCCCCGATTCTCTTCTTCACCACCAAACCACCCTTCTCCACCAAAGCCCTAACAAAACCCTTTGATTCACACTCACCGAAACTCACTTCTCCAGCTCACTCACTCCAACTCGAAACCCTTAAAATCCTAGAATGGAGTTCCCTCTGTAACCAACTCACTCCCTTCACTTCAACTTCGATGGGCCAATCGATCACTCGAAACGCAAAAATCCCAATTGGCAAGAGCAAAGAAGAGAGCCAGAAGCTTCTAGACCAGACTGCAGCTGCATTGGCTGTGATGGAATCTGGACCGTTGGATTTTTCAGGGATTGAGGATATAACGCGTATTCTGGATTCTGCTGTTTCGGGGACCTTGCTTACGGTTGGAGAATTATGTGCTGTGAGAAGGACGTTGAGAGCTGCTAGAGCTGTGTTGGAGAGGTTAAAAGATAGTGGAGATTGCTCGGAGAGGTATGATTGGCTTTCGGATCTCATTTTTCATTATTGTTAAATAACACTTAACTCGAAAGCTTAAGTCTAAGGGCAGTGGCTTAACTGTGCTAAATCTAAGCCGTGTGCTATTCATGCGCGTGTGAGGTCCACCGCAAATGAAGGACATGGACGGCTTTGATTAGTGGCCCTGTGGTTGTGATGTTTTGGAGTATGAAAAGGATTGCGATGCGTGTTTTTGATAATGGTTGTGGTTTGGTATATGATCAATGCGGATGGAATAAATGCATGAAGGTCTATAATTTTGGAATAATTCTTGTTGGTTGTTTTGTTGATATATTGACAACATGCTCATGTTTGCTTATATGTAGAAGTTGGTGCACTCAAGTAGTACTTTATTGTTAGACCACCTTTTGGTTTGTGCTTTTGGAGGAAGATGCAAGTCTTCTAAAGTATTTGGAAAGGATATGTAGAAGACATTGAGTAGGTTTTGGATAAACATGGATCACTAATTTAGAAGAATGGTTTAGGGAAAAACTTATGACGATGATTTACTTTCAGATAATGTCGTTCAACCTTTTCAGGATGATACATAGGATCATGTATTCTTTTCAAGGCATCTAAAGCTTTGAAGGTCTTAATGTGAACTTGTTCTATGTGTAAGAAATATCCGGTGCATCTTTCGATAGGTCACAATTTGGAGAGAGTGGCATAAATCATATACTATTGCTGGATTCTCATATTTCAGTAAGGGCCAAAAAAGAATATTTATTTCAAGGTACTGTTGCAATAAGGGTCCATGATACATTTTTTTAATCTTTAATGGAACTTGAAAAGGAACCTTCAAGCATTGAATTCCACTGTATGACAAAGTTTTCTTGGACAGGATCTCATCGATCTTGTTGTATTTGAATAGGTATGCTCCACTGCTTGAAATACTTCAGAATTGCAGTTTTCAAATAGAGTTGGAGAAGAAAGTTGGATTTTGCATAGACTGCAATCTTTCAAAAATCCTTGATAGGGCCAGTGAAGATTTGGAGATCATTAGGTCTGAAAGGAAGAGAAACATGGAAAATCTGGATAGGCTGTTGAAGGGAATATCAGCTCGGATTTTTCAAGCTGGGGGTATCGACAAACCTTTGGTAACGAAGCGCCGCTCCCGGTTGTGTGTGGGAGTCAGGGCTTCTCACAGATATTTGATTCCAGATGGTGTTGTTTTAAATGTTAGCAGTTCTGGTGTAACATACTTTATGGAGCCTGGTGAGGCAGTTGAATTGAATAACTTGGAAGTCATGCTTTCAGACTCTGAGAAAGCTGAGGAAATAGCCATTTTGAGCTTGCTTACATCTGAAATAGCAGAATCAGCAAGGGACATAAAATATATGTTGGATGGAATTATAGAAGTTGATCTTTCTTTTGCTAGAGCTGCTTATGCTTACTGGATGAATGGGGTCCGTCCAATATGGACTTCAGAGGGATGTGGAGGCATTTCTTCCAGTGGAGGAGATTATTTATTATCAATAGATATTGAAGGTATACGACACCCATTGCTCAATGGGACATCTAGAAAACGCCTGTCCAATATTCTTGGATCCAACTCTTTGAATTCCATGGAGGTGGATGAGGATAGCATGCTAGATACCGGAAAACCTTCCAAAAATGTATCTGAATTTCCTGTGCCAATAAACATTAAAGTGGAATGTGGAACCAGAGTGGTTGTGATATCAGGACCAAACACTGGAGGGAAAACTGCTTCAATGAAAACTCTAGGTGTGGCATCTCTCATGTCAAAGGCTGGTTTATATTTGCCTGCTAAAAACACCCCAAAGCTTCCATGGTTTGATTTTGTTCTAGCAGATATTGGGGACCACCAGGTAAAAGTTACTCTTGTTTTATGGGAGGTATGTACTGAGTTCTATTGATTGGTTTACTTAACTCTGACTCTGGTTATCTTTTATCGAAGTCTCTGGAACAAAATCTCTCAACTTTTAGCGGGCACATATCACGGATTTGTAAGATCTTGGAAGTGGCTTCAAATGAATCACTTGTCCTCGTTGATGAAATTTGTAGTGGAACTGATCCTTCTGAGGGAGTGGCACTTTCAACCAGTATCTTGCATTATCTGAGAGATCATGTTAACTTAGCTGTTGTGACAACTCATTATGCTGATTTAAGTCTCCTGAAAGATAAGGATAGTCGATTTGAGAATGCAGCCATGGAATTTTCTCTTGAAACATTACAACCTACGTATCAGATACTCTGGGGGTGTACTGGTGATTCAAATGCATTAAGCATTGCTAAATCAATTGGTTTTGACAGTAATATAATTGAACGAGCACGGAAGTGGGTGGAGAAGTTAGTTCCTGAAAAGCAGCAAGAGCGAAGTGGCATGCTGTATCAATCATTGTTGGAGGAAAGAAACAGATTGGAAGCTCAGGCCAGGAAAGGTGCATCTCTTCATACAGAAATTATGGAGCTTTACCATGAGGTAGAATTTAGAAGAACTAGATGAGCACAACAGCATCTGATTTTTTTTCTATCCTCTTTTATAATTCTTCCTGTTGCATGTGTTCTTTTTCTTATTATTATTTTCTTAACTTCGTTTATTGATGTTATGATTTCTTTGTTTTCTCCCCCTCTATTTCCACCCAATTCCACTGATCAAGATTCAAGCTGAATCTGAAGACCTTGATGGGCGTGTAAAAGCTCTCATGGCAAAGGAAACCCAACTGGTCCAACTGGAACTGAAGGCTGCAAACTCGCAGATTGAAACTGTGGTGCAGAATGTTGAAACTCAGCTCAGAAAAGCCAGTCCAGATCAGTTCAATTCACTGATTAAGAAATCAGAATCTGCAATTGCATCTATTGTTGAAGCTCACTGCTCAAGTGACAGTCTTCCTGCCAGTGAAACAGATACGAGCTCATATACCCCACAACTTGGGGAGCAAGTTCTTGTAAAGAGACTTGGAAACAAGTTAGCTACTGTAGTTGAAGCACCTCGTGATGATGAGACAGTCTTAGTTCAATATGGTAAAATAAGAGTTCGAATGAAGAAAAGTGACATTAGAGCAATTAAAAGTGATAAAAAAAGCAAAGCAACCATTTTGGTCCCTAGTTTGAAGAGACAGGTATGCATGGTACACGGCCCTGAAGAAGTTTCACTGGTTTCAGATACAGCAGGCATTCCTGTCTATCTTTGCTTCTATATCTTCTGGGATTCCTTAAGTTAGTTGTTCTTATCATTCTGGTGTGAATTATAGGTAAAGCAGAGTTTTTCAGAGCTCAACAAAGATGAGGAGGTTTCTCATGGCCCACGAGTGCAGACATCAAAGAACACTGTGGATCTGCGAGGCATGCGAGTGGAAGAAGCTGCTCAGCACCTCAACATGGCCATATCTGCAAGAGAGCCGCTCTCAGTTATTTTTGTTGTGCATGGCATGGGCACTGGAGCTGTTAAGGAGGGCGCACTGGAGGTACTAGGTAAGCATCCACGTGTTGCCAAATATGAACCAGAAAGTCCAATGAATTTTGGTTGTACAGTTGCTTATATCAAGTGATTAATTTTACTTCTACTCGCAAATCTTTTCATAAGCATGAAGTTGCCTTCTCTTCTTCCATTGCATTCTATATTCAAACAAGAAATGAGTTATAGGAATACTTAAAAACTTCATTATCATCTATTGAATAAGTTCTATTAAAACTGAAATATAGATGCCATATTAATGTGGTCATGTTGATTCCATCAGGTGAGCTTAGACTGAAACACTTAAAACTTTCTATGCTAATAACGCAGTCATGTTGATTCCATCAGGTGAGCTTAAACCGGCACACACTTAAAATTTTCTATGCTGAGGAAACCAACCTTGTGACCTTAGCCAGTTAGGCGGAATGTCCTCTTGTTGGTGAATATTGTTCTTTTCATCCTGGTATGACCGTTGCTGCACTAAAACTAGGCCAGCCAATACCACCACCAATTTCACCTCCACTGACAACTTCTCTCCCCCCTGCTGCACCATTACAAAGGCCAATATCAATTCCAAGGTTGCCACTAGCTTGTCCAACACCGAAATTGCCACCACCTCCCCATGACCATGTTTCTTGAAGATCCAGGCTATCAGGTTTGCGAGTTCCTTGATCCTTGTCCGTGAGAACCCTATTGGCAGAAAGGAGTCCAAATCCTAGAATTAGAATCAATTAGGCTAAGCAAAGATAGTTTAGACACTACTATTTTTTGGATTATTTTCATGCTTTGAATGACTTTTAGCAGGCATGGAGGCAAACTGCTTAATTTATAGGGTGCAAATCGATAGTGTATGGTGCATGGTTTTCTTGTTTGAGGGTAAAAAGGCTTGAAGAATGGTATTGGTTGAGTAAAATTTGCAAGAAAAGAGATGGTTTTCTGCAACTTTGTTCTTGAAATTGGGAATGTGAGCAGATTTGAAGCTATTATTGAAACTGCACCTTTTTCTATCAGCGAGATTGTTAGATGCAATCTCCAGGTGGATAAACATGCAGGAGTAAAGGAGGCTACATAACTGTGATCCAAAAATCTCTTGCAATGTTTTGCAAAAAAATTTGGTGCAGGGCACAATACTTTTTTAGCGCTTAGGGATATTAATATAAAAACTCATCTGAGATTCTGAGCACCTCATTACATTGGCTTATAGACATCACAGAGTTACTAACCATTATGGTAGCTGAATCAAAAAGGCCAACTCATTTGATGCACATTCAAATGGAATATCATGCTAGATTTATTCTCAATCCCCGGTAAATCTTTTTCTTCTTCTTTTTTTTACTTTGGATTTCATAATTCTTGCATTTTCTTTTCATACAAGATCTATGAACTTTTACCACCATCTTTGCGTGCATTAATGCTACTATAAGCCATTATATTTTGAGGTTACTGTCCTGTTATTATACAAGTGAAACCTATATGATTATCTCTTGGCGTGAAATTAAATTTCAAAGCACCATAACACGGGCACCATTCATTTTTAAAATCTTAAACACAATAACGACTGTGAAAGTGGAATCCAAATAACAATCAAAGCTCGACAAAGGCTAGATTTTTTTTTCTACGCTAAGATGGAGATAAAGTAGGAGTTGTCCACAAAGCATTCAACAAATCTCCAGGGAAATAAAAACAGGCAAAAAGCATTTTGTGAGGCAGTGCCGAAAACCCAGCAGCCCTTGGAACGAAGCTTATCAGCAGGAGTCCTGCAGTGGATGATTGCATTTAGTATGGATGATTTCAATTAATATGCAAGTTATGTCAATAAACAGCAACAAATCGAGGAAGAATCATGAGCAGGAACTATGCTAATCAGCTGCCAGCAACAATGAGAATAGGCAACGAAGAAAAGCATATGAAAAACATAACAAAAAGCAGGCCATCAAGATTGGAGGAAGAAGGGGGGAAATCAAGACTGTGGATTATATTGTGACCTTGTAATTTGCAGCTAAGGTGTGCCCAGGCGAACAGGTGCGTCAAAAAACTTTCTGCAAAGGTTGGGTGTCCTTTTTTTTTGTGAAGCTGACAGTGTTGTGCATGAAAAAAGGCAGCCAAGGAAGGTGTAGTGCAGTTTAATCAAAGGATGTTCATAACACAACATTGCAAAGATTAGGATATTTTTCTTTCATATAAAAAAAACAAATTTATTTTTGTAAAATTGAGCACTAGTTCAATATAGGGAAATTTTTTCAAGATTATAATAATCTTATAGATTATAAATTAAAATAATAATGAAGCTCAATCTCAAATAAACATGATATGATGGGATTAAATAAAAAAATATATATAAAAAATAAGAAAACAAAAAAAAAAGTCACCGTGCAAAACCATAGTAACTCAAAAGGGGATGAACAATAAAAGTTAGAGTTCTTTTATTTTTCTTCTTAAAACCATTAATGCTGACAAAGTTATAA
>Ga0307517_10009243_pt1 | contig 14013 bp, 5 predicted proteins | sample 23_EM_MG_FD_194515 | JGI IMG/M metagenome (GOLD analysis project Ga0307517, IMG submission 194515) | Populus trichocarpa ectomycorrhiza microbial communities from riparian zone in the Pacific Northwest, United States - 23_EM | ecosystem: Host-associated > Plants > Roots > Unclassified | place...
ACCACTTAAAATTCATAAGTTTTTTTTTTTTTTTTTCCAAAATATTTCCCATGAAATCATTGATTTTCAAAAGTTTAAACAAGGAAAGTTGCGATTGTTCTTCCTTTTCTTTCTTGATCTTGTGATGACTTGGCTACATATATAAGAATCTCGACTGTAGACGTATGAGGGAAGCCCCATCGATCTGGCTTAGCGTGTCAAGGGCAAGAAACGAATTGCCTGAGCAGCAAGTGAGCAGGGAACCGCGGGGCATGGCTTTACAGCTAGAAGCTTGACTGGTTTTCACATTTTCTCAGGCGCAAGTTTGGGCTTAATTCCATAGCACACAAAGTTCATTCCTTCAACTTTATGCTCCAATAATTCCATTGCGCATATATATATATATATATATATATCCTTTAATTGCTTGAAAAGTTATCAACTTAATACGTCTAACTTTAGCTTGAATATTCTGATCGATCGTAAAAGAAGAAAGAATAATAAAAATTATTCTCTAATCCCAAGTAGTGTTGGGATGTTGTGCAAGTCACTTTTGTGAAAAATAAAATAAAATAAAATTGGGGAGGGGATTTATAAAAAAATAATTGCGAATCATATTGGAAAAATGAAGGCATAGAAGATAAGTTAAGAGCATGAAAATATCTTTCTGTCTAATCACTTCTTGTCTTTAATTGAGTTATGATCATGTCTTTTCACCAATAAAAGCATTAGAACATTCTCACATTCATCCATATCCATGCTTACTATTTCAAGCACATTTTCAGTGGAAAACTATACCTTAAATTCAACATATATATATATTGTGAAATCATATAAGTATTAATTAATGATTCAAGGATTGACTTGAAAAAATCCCAACTCAAAATCCTAATCCGAACTAAGTTTCAACTTGTACATATCTTTACAATAACAAACTCTATTGACTCGATTAGATTGACACGTGATTTAGTTGACCCACTAACCCAGTGATCCAAGCCCTTTTCAAGATGAGATCTCGGGTCGGGTCTTATCATACTATCAAAAGCAAAGCATGAGTAGCATTTTTCTATCTCGTTAATGTTGGACACAAGCCTGTTACAACTTCTGGGCCAAGACAAAGAATATGGGCTTGAAGTCCAAATAAGAGAAACGTCTAAACAGTAAAGTAAGGCTCGGAACTCCCCAGCCCGTTAAACTACATAACAACGGCCCGTTAGCACCATCTTACAAACATGCTGACCATAATACCCTTATCGAGAGACCAAATTCAATCCTGATATTTGATGATGGGATATAACGAAGGAGCAGAAAACAATAAAGAAATTGTATGGTCTGCCACGGTAAATGCCCTTCATCTAGGGTAAATCAATTCATCGGTGAGGTCAGCATAGTTTTTGGTTTTTTATCTAATTATATAAAAAAATATTTGATTAATCAAATATCTTATATTTTTTTATTGGATTGCATGTATATAATTACATAAAAAAATATATTTTATAACAGTTTTAACTAACATATATTTTTTTATTTTTAAAAAATTATAACTAATTTTTTTAAACCTATTTTGTTTTTTAAACCACAAAAACAAAAATTATTGAAAGTTCGACTATGTTTTTGTATTGTGATAACAATTACTTTTTAAAGTATTTTTTGTTTAAAAATATATTAAAATAATTTATTTTATTTTAAAAAAATTAATTTTAATATTAGCATATTAAAAAATCTAAAAACACTGAAAATAAAAAAAATAAAATTAGAAACACTTTTCAAATAAAAAAAAACAACAGAATCGGCATTAACTGTGGATAAATAATGGACCCGTGCATGTCGAGGTGGTCATGAATCATGATAGCGACGGGGACCACTGTTTTGTAAAGAAGCTTCGGCTGGGCTTTTCATTCGACGGTGATTTTAGTTTTGGGAAAAAAAGGACAAAAAAATCTAAAGTACTATCCGCGTATACTTCTGATTTATTGGTCTTGGGATAGAATTATAAACAAGTAAATTGTTCTCGTTAAGAGCAAAGGCTATAAAAAACAAAGAACATATTTCCTTATATTTTCTTTTTTTAAAATAAATTTATTTTATATCCTTTATTTATTTTTATTTAATTAAATATATTGATGTTTATTTTGTATATGTTCTTTCAATTTTGAAATATTAACTAATTGTAACAATATGATTTTTGTTTTGTTTTGAAATCGAGTTAAAAAATAAAGAATAAAATTCAAATAAGATAATACTGAGTTATATTGATTAAATATGTTAAATGAATCGATAATAATTTCCTTAATTACTGACGGATTGGTTAGAAAAATGAAAGAAAAAAGTGACATTCTATTTATTTATTTTTATTTTATTAATCATTGTCACCGAAAGGCAAAGCTAGAAGAAGGCTCCCCCGTGTTTCTACCATGACAAGTCTTTGGTGATGTATGATATTTTTATTTTATTTATTTTTTATTTTGTTAAAATTTATTTTTAAAATTATTACATTAAAATAATAAAAAAACATTAAAAAAATTAATTTAGAATAAAAAAATTAACTTTTTTTATAAAAAAAAGGTTGAAACTTGAAACACAGCTCTTAACGGACACTTTATATGGATGGTACAAAATGTATAAAAAATCTTTGTTTTTAAGAAGAACCATCATAGAGCATTTGTTTTTGCATTCCAATATATTTTTTAAAATATTTTTTATTTGAAAAAAATATTAAATTAATTTTTAAAATGATTTTTATATACTAATATTAAAAATATAAAAATTATCATCTTAAAATATTTTTAATTAAAAAAATCCTTTAAAAAATATACCCACCGAACACTCAACTAGCATATTTTTTTTCAAGATTAGTGGAGTTTTCTTCGCAAGGTGGAGTCCCACACGCTCTAACATGATTTTTCAAGATGAGTGGAGTTTTCTACGTAAGGTGGAGAAAAATGGGGGGTTTGGAGGCTAGTTGGAAGCTTCAAGGAGTCATTTTCTTGGAGATTTACAATACACCATCAATAGATGCTAGCTAACCAATCATTCTCTGGTTTTGTCTCTATCAATCCTCTTGCATTTCACATCACGTCTCAATCTTTATAGAACCCCAACAAATTAGGTTAAATTTCTGTCCCTTCTGTTTTGGTGCTGGGCCTTCACGCGCTCCCAAATCCCAAGTCAATGAACACCACAATGAAAAAGAGTTTTATATCCTAGTTAGTTATGAAACTCGATCCCTCTAAATACGTAAATTTTACTTCGTACTTTTTTTAATATTTTTTCAAGAAATATATAGTCCAAACTTCGAGATGGATAGAGACAACATTACAACGCGGAATCAAAGTTATCCCACCAAAGATAAGAATATATGTATATAATCTAGTCCCTATACTCTTGATGTTTGGCAAAACAAGACCATTTGTTTTTAATTTGATAAATTCAAACCCTTTTTTTTCCAATTAAAGTTGATTTGATCCTCCTCACCCACCTCTATTACTAAGCAAACAGCCAGATGAAAGCCTCATGTTAAAAAACAATCGGATGAAGATCACAATTAAAATATGGGATTTGATTTGACTAAACATAAAAAATAGAGGGACCAAACCATACCAGTTTACGATTTGGTCCCTGAACAAAAAGCACTCAACGCGTATAATCCGAAGATTGTTGTAGGAACACACACGGGGGGTTGACTGTTCAGTGTCAGAACAGGACAAAGAGAGAAACAACAAGGTCAAAAACGTAAAAGCAACGGCATCCACCGAACCGGAACGTTTATAAATGCGGGAAGAGAAACAGAGAGAAAAATGAAAAATCCAGTTGTGCGTGAAGCTGCATGGAGAGCGACTTGCATTAATTCACATTAATTTCAAAAAATAAGAATAGAGTAATTTCCCTTTTTATTATTAATTTTATGAATTTAATTTATTTGGAAAACTATTTTATTACCACTGCTTACTGGGCTGACAGTTTGCCGTTAAATCTGCCGCTCAACTTGTTCACTCTCCCTCCTCTTTCCTTCACTACACAAGTTCTAAGTTTAGGGGTACGTGTGATTTTCTCTATTTTGCCCTTTATTGAAAAATCTTCCTTGTTTCCATTTTTATTAATTAATAAAGCTCTGATTTTTCAAGAATGTTTTTCTGAAATCTAGGATCTCGAGGGACAAAGACAACATTGTCATTCAGGGTTTCCCTTTTTTTGTCTCTCCAATCAAGGAGGAGAGAAAAAGAACGGAACTTGTTTGTGTGTTCTCTGAGTTTTGTTTTTTGTTTTTTTTTTTTTTTTTTATGGTAATGTAGCTTGGTTTGTGTTTTTTACTATAAAATATACAAAGAGTAATGAGGATGAGATGCTTTTCTTGCATAAAACCAAATCGAAACGATATTAAGATCGACACTGAACACGCCCCTCGATCTAGTTCTCGATGTTCTTATGGGTCCTCAGGTTTTTTTATTTATTTATTTCCCATTTGTTTTTTTTTTGGGTTTTGTTTATTTATTTATTTTGATAAAGATAAGGTGTGGGATTTGTAGGTACCCAGAACGCAAGGTTTAATGTAAATGGTAATTGTTATTTAATTTTTTTGGGATTTAATTTGTTTTTTTATAAGCTTTGTTGTCGTGTTTAATTAATTATTTGGATTCTTATATTCAACAATGGGGTGCAGAACATGGGAAGAATCAGAGTCCTGAGGACGGGGCTCGTAGTTTTACATTTCGTGAGCTTGCAGCAGCAACAAGAAATTTTAGAGAGGTTAATTTGATTGGTGAAGGAGGTTTCGGCAGGGTTTATAAAGGCCGGTTAGAAACAGGGGAGGTAAGTTGCTGTAAACAGTTATAGAATTTATGTAATTGTTTTGATTAGTTTATGAATGTGGCTTCTTTTTTGGTTGCAAATAGGTTGTTTGTTGTAATTTTGTGGTCAAACTGAGACACTTTCCTTTTGTTTGGTTTGGTTTTTGATGATTAGCTTGTCGCGGTGAAACAACTTAATCAGGATGGTCTTCAGGGGGATCAGGAATTTATCGTGGAGGTTCTTATGTTGAGTCTGTTACACCATTCCAATCTTGTTACCTTGACTGGCTACTCTACTTCTGGTGATCAGAGACTATTGGTTTATGAATACATGCCGATGGGTAGTTTGGAAGATCATCTTTTCGGTAAATTTCTTTTGCATCTTATGCATAGATTTTTAATGTTCTGCAATCTTCTTCTGATTTGTTATTCAATGAACTTAGTCTGAATTTGTTTAGTTTCTGATTTATTTTTTGTGTCAGATAATTCATTGCTACTAAACTCCCTGCCCCATCTTGCCACCCTCTATTTATCCCCTTGATACTGAAAATTTGATTATTCAACCAAAACACATGATTGCCACCCTCTATTTATCCCCTTGATATTGAAAATTTGATTATACAACCAAAACAGATGATTAAGCAAGTTATTTTGATCTTACAAGTTTGTCTTGTTGATGTTCCGATGGATATCAATGATAATCCTAAGTCTATGTTGTGGAAAGTTTACTTTCTGGAATCTCATTCACCTGTATGATTTATCTTTTTCTTGATAGGTAGATATGCTTTCTCATTGCTCGTTATTCTTGATTCCGCGCATGATTTCATGTTTTTGGCATAGGAGAAAAGTAGATGATTGCTACATAATTTTCAGCTAGCATGCTTTTTGATAATTGATACTGTAATTGTTTCTCAGATCTAGAACCTGGTAAAGAGCCATTAAGTTGGAGCACTCGGATAAAGATCGCTGTAGGTGCTGCCCGGGGTCTCGAGTACCTACACTGTAAAGCAGACCCACCTGTTATTTACCGTGACCTGAAATCTGCGAACATCTTGCTGGACAATGATTTCCAACCAAAACTATCAGATTTTGGAATTGCAAAATTGGGACCTGTTGGTGAAAATACACATGTTTCAACCAGAGTTATGGGGACATATGGATATTGCGCTCCAGAGTATGCCATGAGTGGCAAGTTGACTCTGAAGTCTGATATTTATAGTTTTGGTGTTGTTTTGTTGGAGTTGATCACTGGGAGAAAGGCCATAGATCGTTCTAAGAAGCCAGGAGAGCAAAACTTAGCTGCCTGGGTGAGTTAAAAACCTGAACTTTTTTCCAATTTATTTTTGTTCTGCTCTCATTGCTCATCCAAGCAATCAGCTTATCTGAGAGTTTAATCATAATTGTTTGTGATGCTGGGTGTGCACTCAATGCATCTTCAATCCCCATCCAGGTAATGCCAAAAGCTCAGTTTAATTTCCAAATAGTTGGTTTTTTGGAGTAATTTGCTGACCCTTGTACAGCAAAATGTCAGACCCAAAATAACTCCAACAAACTATAATGCATCGATTCTTTTTTCTTCTCAATCTCCATTGTAGTCTCAGCCGTTCTTGAAGGACCAGAAGAAATATTGCCAATTGGCTGATCCTCTGTTGGAAGGGTGTTATCCTCGTCGTTGTTTCAACTATGCAATTGCTATAACTGCAATGTGCCTTAATGAGCAAGCCAGTTTTCGCCCTCTTATTGGTGATATACTGGGTGCCTTGGAATATTTGGCTGCACAGTGCCATGTCTCAGAACCCAATACTGGTCGGGTACGAGGTACCAATCCATCGTCACCATATTCTGACAGGAAGGTCGTTTCTCAAGAGCGAGATTCTAGGAGTAGAGCTTCTATTTGAATGATGTGGAGCAAAAGTTATTGAAACCCCTTGATCTCTGTACTGTAAGTAACCAATTCCCATTGTCTTGAACTTTTAGAATTTTTTAGTTGCTGAAGGCTTTCAAACTTCCCTTGTAATATTTTATCTTGTGTATTTTATTTTAAAACTTTAATTCATTAGAATGTGCAGATAGACATATGTTCTTAGCAAAGAGATTTTAATATTCCATGAATTGTTATTATTTGGTGAACGTATACCAAGATTGCTATATTTTTATATAGTTTACCGGGTTATTTGCTACATTTATACCATTCATTTCACCCTCATCAATGAATTAAATTACATACTTTCACTGTGGCTAACCTGTTTATTTAGACAGTCTCAGTTTCTATACATGTCAGAGCTAAGAAATTGATCATGTCTGCATCGTATAAACCCGAAACATTATAATGACCTGTACAGTTTTCTTTTTACGTTTTTGATTTGCATTCTTAAAGTTCTAGTCTTTTGTAAAATGATAGGTTAAGGTATGGTAACTTATCTCGAGGAAGGATCCTTTTCCTTGCACACCCCTGCCCGTTTTGTTTCCATTCTTGCCAGAACCAAACTCACTTTGGTGATCCATATACTTCATGGGCTCTATTTTGGGAAGTTGTTTTTTAGCTGCACTTGTTATGCATGATATATTTCCATAAATGATGCTTGATAGATTGGTCCATACTACTGTAGTCATGAGACTGTTTGTTTCTCTGTGCTTGCAGGTGTCTTGCCAAGCTTAGAGGGGATGGCTGTTGTGTTTCATACCATGTAAAAGCGCATCGATACAGTGGGTAAATATGTTTATTGACATATATGTATAGACAGACTGTTGGGGTTTGGAGTAAATGATTTTTTGGTTACGAAAATCAGGATAAACACATGTTTCTTCTAAGCCTGCTGAAGTTTGTACTTGCATTGAAGTGAGAATTCTTTGCAAATGGCATTAAGCAGCAGGCTTTTAGAATTGTGTTTAGCACTGTTTGAGAGGGATTGGATTTTTGTTAGATACGTCTATGCTATGATTTTCCATGCTTGTTTCTCCTCCTTTTCAGATCATTCAACATGAAATAGAGAATCAATAAAGGAAGTATGTACCATGGAGCATAATTGTTGAATTCTTTAGCATTTTTAATTTCTGTTCTTTAGAAGGTCCACCAGGCCTTCTACCTCCCGTTTCTGGAGAGTAGCTATGCTTCCCTTAGAACACCCATCCGAGCAGCAGCCCTATATATGCTAACCAAGTACCAATGAAGATGAATACATAGTTAAAATACTCAACCCTAGAGTTGGCCTGGACTAATTACCTAGGTTGCAAATTGGATGGGTTTGATACAGGCCATCCCAAGTTTTTTTTTTTTTTTTTTAAAAAAAAGACTAGGTTTTTCTACTGGACTAAGCCTGATTAGGTCATGGGTCGGCGAGTCGATGAATAGATTGACCCATTGAGTCTTGTAAATAGGAATGAATATCCATTCAGTGAAGAATGTTGTCGATAATTTCCCTAGGAAGAAATGCCACTGCCTTCTTTCCGTCCCCTGTTCTTGAAGAACTAGCATTCTCTGTCTTGAAGAATGCTGTCGATAAAACAACGTCATTTCGAAGAAAACTTGAAAGAAAAAGTCAACGAACATCAACAAATTTCCTTGATCGAAACTTGTCTAAAACATTCAGGACCAAATCGATAAACTTTATGGGTTTGCGATCTAATTGAGAATGAGTATATATATTAAGGATTAAATTGAGGTTTCCCAAAACATTGAACTGGCTAGAAATCAGGTTCATGAGAAGATTAAATGATAAAAATCCCTCCTCCCAGAACATCCTGAGCTAGAGGAGCATTCACTAATCTCTGAAGCTTTTGAGCATGATATTCTCCTATGAACAATATTGCAACTTGCGACTGTTCCCCGAGGAGATCTCCAAGGCCTCCTCATCAACAAGAAGCATATTCTTGTGGCAATCAAAAGAATCAAGCATTTGATCTTCTGCTTTGCGAGAAATACAAGGGCACATGTATTGTATAATGTTGATGTCCATGTGGGTCTTGGAAGCATACTGTTATCTTATTAATCTTTGGACAAAACAATTGGATTTTTAAAAAGTTGGAGTCTTTGTGACCATCCTTAGGAGTTGCTTCGAGCGGTGGAATCTCCTGAATTCTATATATGATTATAGGTTATGTTATGATTTTTTCTTAGTTGGAGATGATTAGGATTCATTTTCTGGTTAAAAATTATGTAATTGATTGGTATAATGATTTTGTTGTTATTATTGGTTATTGCAAGGTTATTGAACCTCGTCACGCTCATAATCCAGCCCAAGGCTTGGGTTATGGATTGAACGAGTGGATTTAAATTAATTTAAAATGTTAAAACAATGTTGTTTTAAATTTGTTTTTTAAAAGTGAAATTAAATTTTAATTAGGTGGATTGAGTCACGGATTGACCCGGCATATCACTCGGGTTTGATCGGGTCAACTTCCACTGAGATTTTTTAGACTTGATTAAGGCTAGATTCCGAGTTGATCAAGTTTTTAATTGACCTGTGAGATCGGACCGAGTTTATTACACTAGCTTAATTAATTAAAAATTTTAAATGTGAATAGTTTGAAGCGTATGTACCTATAATAATTTTCAACAAAGAGTAATGCAGTGTGATATGGTTGAAATTATATTTTATTTTATCCATGTTTTCAAAGGTTAATTAACATATATATAACAATTTTACATGGATTTCAGTGAAATTTTTAAAAACCTTGTTAAGAAAAAAATTATTTTTTAAAATATGTTTAGTATATTTACTTGAAATTATATTAATTTTTTGTATTATTTTAATATCAACACATCAAAATTATAACATTTAAAAAATATTAATTTAATGTTTATATAGTATCAAACATATAACAAATTACTCTTCATAATATATTTATTTTCCTAAATATGAACAGAGGGAAAGCTGACAATCTCTTACTCGGCCGAGAAAGAGTGAGAAAAGCGTTGCCCTGGCAGTGACTGAAAATGTAATGATTCGTTCCGATATCACTCCTCCACGAGAAAAAATGCATGTGCTTTGATAACCTTCAGAAAGATACGAAGGCTACAATTGCCGACCGACTTTAAAAAGGGTAGGGTCATTTTTAAATAAAAAAAAAAGAAAAAAGAAAAAGAAAATAGAGGTGATGTCTAATATAGACGACGCCGACGCCGACGAGTGTCTGCTTCCTAAGAAATTTCTGTTGAATTTTCTCTCTTAAGAAATTCTTGGCCCATCATATAAAACAATAAAGTCTAAAGAATTATAATAAATAATATCTTAGCTTAATGGGTTCAACACTGCTGTTTATTTGTTTAATCCCCCATCTCACTGTTTTTTGACGTAGTCAGTCAGCCATTTTATTAGAATATCATATTGGCAGTAATTTTCTGTGTCCTCAAACATCATTATTAAATAATTAATTTAATTTAAAAATTTGAATGGTTAGGTAAGATTTTAAAATATAATTTATATTATTTTTTAATATTCTTCTTAAATGAAAGTTATTTAAACTTGAAACTTACACATGCTCATATTACCATGTACTTCATTTTTATCAAATAAATAGAAAGTGTGAGATTCGAACTCGTGACTGCTTGGTTATCAAGGCTATGATATCATATTAAAAAATTATCTCAACCTAATAATTTAAGCTATTAAGTAAAACTTTAAAATATAATTTATATTATTCTTTAACGAAATTATTAGCACAGGGGTCAAAGCAATACTGACAACAAGATTCTACATGGCATGGAAAAGTATGTTTATTAAATGAAATTTTATAGTATTTGAATCCAATAGCAACTCAAATTTAAGGTATACTGTTCTTAGTCTCTTGGCTAACATAAAAGGGAGATATGGACTTTGCAAGTGTCAATCTCTAACTTCTAATTTGTCATTATCCACTACTATAATATTATTTTAAAAAAAACTTTAATTTAAGTTGTGTTCGGTTAATATTACACAACAAAAAAAATACAAAAACAAAAATATATTTAATTAAAAACACGAGTCAATTGTCAAACCAAACAGGGTCATGAGATAAGAAAAAAATCCATTCTAAAATAAAGACACAATGAAACAATTAAAGTCTGCCCTGGTTAACTTGTAAAATTCATAATCTGGATAATAAGACCAAAATAGATTTATAAAAAGTAAACCAAAACAAATCATAAAATTTAATTAATAATAAATACAGTATTAAAAGATAAAATTTTAAAAAATATTAATTAAAAAAATCAAAAAAATCATATTAACTCATCAAAGCTAATATATGAATCTAAGAGATTAAAATAACTCAGTAAAAAACAAACAATCAGTAAATATTGCATTCTAGTCAAATGACTCAAACCCAAATCGCAAAACTATGACCTTCGAGGACAATTTCATCAGAGATAAGAAATCTCCTGAAGTTTAGCTTCGAACTGCTATGAATATTTATGAGGTAAGGCCATGCGTCGTGCTTTGCAGTGGCTCCAACTTCATGGGGATCAACAATGGATGTACAAAGTTTGTTCGATTATATGATTGAATTTTTCAGTGCTCCTAGAATTTTATATAAATATTAATTTTATGGTTAGTAAGAATTATGGTTTTGAAATCCGGTTGATCCGGGTTTGGAACCGAGCCTGTTTTTTTTTTTAAAAAAAAACTTAAGACGACCCGGCAATATCCGGTCAAAAATTTGGTTGCAACCCGTTGTTTTTTGGTTTTTTTTATTAAAACGATGTCGTTTTGATTTTAAAAAAAATTAACTCAGTGACCCGGTCAAAACCCGGAACACGGGTCTTGAACCAGGTCGGGTTTAAAAACTTTAATAAAATTAGTTAAAATACATATAAACAGTTCCGGAAATTCATATTAATTAAAAAAAGGCTTGAGACAGACATGGGAGACTTTGCCTTGCATACCTCGCAAGGTCATTAATTAATTTCTCGACTTGCTGGACGGTTTCCTCTATATATTTTGCTTCCTTGGTCTGCATCGTCCCTTCATATGTAATTGAAATTCTATTCAAGTATTTGTTGACATTTTCCCCTTCGTCTCTCAAAGATTTATTAGTGCATTGGCATGGATGAGAGTAGCACCATTAATGTTCTTAAAAAAATGAGAAGGATCTTTTACAAGTGCTATTTTACCCATTCTTCTCTTCCACCAATAAATCTTGCTTATGTCCATCATGTTTGTCTTCATTAAGAATAAAAATCGCAATTAGTGATCGGCTCAAGCTTGCAAAAGTCTTGAATTCCACTTAATGGTTGATTGAGTCTTGCGACTAACATTACCATTGATATAAAACTCGAGACATGACTCAATCATGATTTCATGTTGAATCATGTAAGAGTTAATTCAGTCAAATTTAATTATTATGGTAAGTTAACTTGTAACTATATAGATCCATAAAATCTAGCTGAGATATGATTTGATTGTTTCTTGAAATTAATTAAATAATATCCTTTTAGATTAGTTAATTTAAATTGACCCTTCGAACTATCACTCGAATGTTGAATAAGATAATAAGTTTTATAACAATTAATGTCCGCTAATCACTAACTAATTATAGTCATTAATGCCAATGGTAGTTAAATTAGTTTGACCTGAAACTTCATCTGAAAGCAATAGTGTGAAAACTAACTCGAGGACATATCATGGCTGTTTCCTGAAATTACGTAATTAATACGTGCATAAATAGGACAAAAAATAAGGAATATCTCGAATCCTGCCGTATTTCAGGTGCGGGGAATTAGTGCTTTCACACACAGTTGAAGCCCAACAATCAATATTGCTCCCCAGTCGCAGATTTATATGCACTGAAACGTCAACAAGAAGGGACCCTCTCGCTTCCAACTTTCTCGCTTGATGTAAAACAATGCTGGTTTACCTAGCGGAGGGGCCTCCAAAATATGAATTTCATCTTCTCAAAGTATTATGGAAAAAATTAAAGATATAGATACCATGATCAAATAAAACTAAATTTATAGTGATGGTGTGTGTTTCTTACAATTTGATTTGAGTCAACCATGATGTCTTGTCTCCTTGTTGCAGAAGTCTTTTGGTTTTTTAAGGTGCACAGAATACAGACATATAAAAAAAATATAAATTTATTTGGTTGGCAAGATAAATAAAAAAATTGAATAATTTTTGAATGAATTTATATATTTTTAAAATAAATAAACATGTATTAATTTAATAGACTGTGGAATGTGTCAACCCATGCATGGACCCAATTGCCTGTACAAGGTGATTGGTGCGGTGATGAAAGTCCCGATGACTTAGTTGCGGCTTTATACTTCTACTTATTTCTTTTGTCTTGAAAATAAAATCATTAATGACATGATAAATGAATACAAAAAACTAAATAACAAAAAATATAAAAAGATGAGTTATAGGAGGAAAAAAAAATCTGATTTGGTAGTATCGATCACATATATTGATCAGATTTCAATTTTGAAAGAAGGGGTGCAATATCCTCTAGAAAGTAACGATAATTTCTTTTATTTTAATAATTTTTTTCTATTTGATAAGTTTTATTAATTCTTAAAATATTATTTCACCAAAGCTCAAGACTCCATTGCTTTCCCTGCCCTAATGATTTACAAACAGCACTAAGACCACGTACCGTGAGCCACATAAAAAGAAGTGGTAGCAATATTGAAGGCAGCGACTTTAACAAGGAACACGAAAAGGAAGGGGAGAGAGTTCAGGTGTACACCTGTACAAGGATAAAAGTCCAGATAACAAGTAGTCTCCATCACTGAAACATTTCTCTAATCCTCTTATTTCTTGACACTTTCTGCTATCTTTCGAGGAACCAGCGTAATCAGTTTATCATTCTATACCTAAGGCCTGCCACCTTCAGCACAGACGATATCAAAAATCTGTGTATCGACATGGGAAATTGTTGGGGAAGTACTCCTGTGACCAATCATAATAGCCCTTCTGCTACCAAGCCTTCTACTCCAAGTAATTACACCATAAAAACCATTCTCAAATCTTCCCTTTTTTCCTAAGGATCTTCTTGTTAATCTTGTTTGATTTATATGTTAATGCAGAAACATCAGCAAACCACAGCAAAGAAAATGGACTGGGGGGCAGAAGCAGCAGCGACCGTAAAGAGAAAGAAAGCGTCAAGATTAATGGTATGTATGTGAAGAACAAAGACAAGGATGGAACAGCTATAATTCCTCCTAGAGGACAGGTCATGGCAATATTGGGACCAAAATTGTTCACTCTGGCAGAGCTGAAGAGTGCTACCAGGAATTTTAGACCTGATACTGTGCTAGGGGAAGGTGGGT
>Ga0307517_10009244_pt1 | contig 14012 bp, 17 predicted proteins | sample 23_EM_MG_FD_194515 | JGI IMG/M metagenome (GOLD analysis project Ga0307517, IMG submission 194515) | Populus trichocarpa ectomycorrhiza microbial communities from riparian zone in the Pacific Northwest, United States - 23_EM | ecosystem: Host-associated > Plants > Roots > Unclassified | place...
ACCACTTGCGGTCTCGCTAACGGTGCACGCAAACAGGTTTATCGGATGTACCACATTTACGATAGGAACCATTTTGTGTGTATCGCTCCCTCCATAGCTATCGCAGCCCTGTTCGGTGAGTTTGTTCCCCCCCCCCTAGTCCTGTCCGGTCTTCCTTTGTCACTCAATTGAGATATCACAGCTGTCAGTTGGGGTCTAACGAACCAACTTCGAAATCTCACAACGCCTCACGACCAAAAAGCATGGGGCTACTGGTCTTGCGCCTGCTTCTCTCTCTCATTATTGCAAGTCCCTATCAATCCCCTCAATTTTGAGGAAAAGACACTCACCTGAGAGCTTTTTCGATCCAGCAACTGCTCGTACACGACGGGTGAGTGTGCTTGTGGCGGTGATGAGATTGTAACCCCGCCCTTGTCTGACGCCTAGTATCCGTTGTCACACACAGTCGCGATCAGTTTCAAGCTATGGAATGTGCACCGGGAAACCACAAAGGCAAATATACGAGTAAATGGCTCGGCCGTCTTTGTACGTACAATGTCCCACCTCCCGTTTGTCGCCCTCAGTGCGTGCTGATCCATCCGCCTCGCTTCTAAAGCGAGCCATGAAAGCGCTTATCGAGAGTGCTGCTCTGTGGACGTAAGCCTCGCGTCCGGTTCATGTGTCCGAGATGAAATTTACAGAACGTCTCTTCAGGTCTTTTGTCGCGATCAACTTCTTGACTTACCTCGCCAAGAGTAACCTTAGGTATACATCCCAAGCGATGGTACGTTCACCTTCCGTCCTCACGTTCGCGTCGTTCACCTCGTCAAACCTCCCACAGACCAATCCAGTGGTCGGAATCTCCTTCTGCCTGATCATCGTCCGGTTGGGTCGCATTCTCCCCAGAACCCAAGACGAAACTTGGCACACGTCCGCTCGTACCCCAAGCTCGCGAGCGCCCGTATCCGACCAATCCGCCCTCTCGCTCACCCATGTCAAGGTACAGCGGGACGTGTTCGTGAGCGGTTCGAGTGGTTCCGCCGTGGATACCTTCGTGTCCCAAAAGCAGGAGTACATCGATCCTTCGGACGACTTACCAAAGATCATCCGAGCCTCCCTCAATCTTCCCACTCCTACGCGTGAGAGTCTATCCAGCGCACCCGTTTGAAGACCACATCAGGAGCCCCGTGCAATTTAACCGGCATTGTAGCCTCTCGTTTAGGGGGGGACCCTCATTCGTATCTCGTCCCCATGTCAGACGGTATTATACCATCTTGTGTTACAGTAGTCGAATCGGAAAAATGCGGATTGATGCGCGGTAGGAGGAAGCTGTGCGAATCATCATCGAGTCGTAAAATGTGAATGTATATGACAATATGCAACAGGTGAGTATGCGTGTGAGTGGGTGCGGGAGGTGGCTGTAACCGTATTGATAGTTTCAGTGAATATCAACAACAGTCAATCATAGAAACGGTCACCTCGAACGACAAATCTTTCAAACCTTTCAAACGGTCACAACACCCCCCAAACACCCCATCAGCATAACGTCAACCGTCCCTCCAAACTTCTTCTCGACATACTCATCCAAATCTTCAAACAACGCCATGGCCCTACCGCCCTCATCCTTCTCACCCTTCTTACCCGGCCACATTGCCTTCTCCTTGATCCCAGAGAAATGAATCTTCAGCAAATGCGAGGAAGGAGATTCAGAAGTAGAAGGTGGAAGCTTGTACACGAGATCGATGGACCAAGTGTCGACTCCGTAGAAAGAAGCCTCTTTAACGTGGTGCCTGGCGTACTCGTCCGGAGGGTTCTTGTCTAGCGTCCATTCGGTCACGTGTGCGTCAAATGCGATTGCTGCGTGGTGGCAGGCAAAGTTATTGGGTTAATTAGGTGTTTTGGGTTTGCAGTGGGGAAGGGAAACGGTACCTGTCCAGATAACTTCAGGGTGATTGATCTTTAAAGTCAACTTCCTCGTCCCGGCTGCCTTATCGATGACATCGTTCTCGGCCGTGATCTTGATACTCGCCTTGGCCGCAGACGATTGAGCGGCTTCATACCGAGGAATGGTAGGCAAAGCGAGCTTGTAAGGCGCCAAGAACTATTCATTGAACACAAAAGGTCAGTCATTTCACGTGTCAAGAAAGAGTTGAGGTAAAAGACACACCTGAGAGAAAGGGTATAACACATCCCAGTCCCCGTTACCCTCGTTGATGACGGGTACAATTGCGGTTACACCCTCTCCAGCAAATCCTTCAGTGATGACATTCGCGATACCTTCATAGCCAGGTGCAGCGTCCGCGCTTCCGATGAGTAAGTGATTCTCGCTCGTCGTAGTCTAACGCATCGAAAAAATAACGAGTCAGCAGCGAGCCCTGGGAAGAAGAAAAAGGATCCCCACGTTCTCCATGTGAATGACAAACAACCTCTTCTGATGCATCTCATCGAACACTTCCCTCTGCATGAACACCAGCATCATCACGCCGGACAACACAGACGAGAACAGCACTGATCGGACAAGAGTTCGCCGATTGAATCGATGGACGAAGGCGATGACGTTGGGTAAGGAGTAAGCTCCGACGAAAACGGTCATCGAAGCGATGATGTATTCAGCAGGAGCATCTGGTCCGATTCGTCCTACGTGGTAAAAGCATTAACGATCACGGGGACCCATTCCGGGGGATTGGAGGAATTACCTGTGAGAGGGACAAACACATCGAACAAAGCCACACACAACTGTGTGCCATTCATCAACGGCACAAACAGCGAGATCGCATACGTCCACAAATGAATCTCCTCCGGGTCTGAGACAAACATCTGATTCAATAAAAGCGATACGCCCAACGGCAAAGCGGAAAGGTAGAACATCGCCGCAGAACCGTACCCGACCATCTGCACCACGAACGCAAGATAGGACTGGAGGAGTAAGAGAGAGGTGAAGATTGTGACTTCGCGAATCCGGCCGAAGAGTAACTGAGAAGCCAACGCGCCAGCCAAGGCAGGAGGGAGGTATAATACCAAGCACGACAACTCTACAGAGAACCAGCTCATTCCTTTGTTGAAGACATTCGTCATGATATAAGCCACCGTATTCGCTCCGATGAGAGCTCCAATGGGTGCGGCAATGACGGCAGCGACACCTCTGAATTGTTCTTGCCACATGGCTCTACCCTTCTTGAGAGCAGGTGCAGGGTCGACGTAGGTCAATTTGACGAATCCGAGAGAGGTGATGAAGAAGATAAAGTAAGTGATCTTAGCCGTTTGGAAAGAGTAGCGGAAGAAGAGGTCAAAGATGGAGAAGAAAACCGTTTCGGGCTTTGTGTAGCCAGTGTCGAGAGATGGGAGGGGAGATTCGGGGGAAGCGAGGTATTGGAGTAATGCGAGAGTATTATCTGCCATGCGCTGCCCAAATGGTTAGCTCCAGGAGGGAGACTGGGAATAAGATGATGGACGCACCTGAGCAACACCCGGTTCTACATTCTCCACAAGGTCTTTGCGCATGTGATACAAATAGCTGTTCGATACAATGGCGATCTAAAAATACGTAACCTGTAAGCGGCGGGCGGGCAGGGATGAAGGATTGAGAAACCGACATCCAGGCCGGTAACATTAAGGTATTCCTCAAATTGTCTGAAATCTGTGCTACAGCCCGAGCGTTAATTCCTGCGCACGATGCGAAAGAAGGGACAGGTCAGCTCACTCTGAAAGCAGGATACCGGAACTAAATATTTCGTTCGCCATGACCGTACCAAATGGTCTCGGGACGCGAGAATATGCGTCTATCATTTGCTCCGACGTAGCCTGGAAAAGTAGTTCGGGGCCGGTGGTTCCAGCGGCCTCGAGGTTGATGACCGCCCGAACGCTTGGGGCAGAAGGATCCTGGGTAGAATACAAATGAGAACCGTCTTGCAAAGACTCTTCGGCATTGTTAAACACTGTCGACCGCGGTCAGCGGCATCGCGAAAGATCGGCATATGCGTGTCTCACGGAATATAATCGCATGATGCGGAGACCATCCTGGTGTTTGGGTTAACACGCGGAAAGCCTCCAACATGAGGCCGCATGAGAGCGCGTCATCCGCAGCACCAGGACTCGGGAGGGTGCTGTCCAAGTGGGCGTTCACCAAGATCGCGTGAGCTTTTCCAGCATCCGTTCCATTCGAGACCCGTACGACAATGTTCGAGAGATCACGATAGGTCTTGTACAATCGTTTACCCATCATGTCGAAGCTTGCGTGACGTGCGGTCAATCACCAGTCAACTGTCGACGTTTTGTGGCGGGGGCGACATACCGGTGAGACCCGCTCCCAGACTGTCTCCAAACCTCGCATTCCAAACCCTCTGTACATTTTTCTGCGATGAGTTGGGCTTCTTTGAGTAACCAAGTGTCGGCAATTGCGTGTTCTTTCGTTCCAACTGTCCGATAACCGATGTCTTCCGACAGATGCTTTGCGTACCCGAGTATCTTTGACTCTGAGATTTGTGGGAGTCCAGTGACCGGGTCAGTCCTGCACAGAGCGAAGAAAAGTGATAAAGGTTTAGATCCTGAGACCGAGGAGCTGGAGACGAGGATCGTGGACTCACAGCGGTATCACGGGAGCTGGCAAGGCTACGGGGCGAATTAGATACGCAGCAGGGAGCGGATCACGACTCACAGTAGTGTGTCCTGGAAGACATGAGCGGCACCAGGATCAGGACCGGTGCCAACGCGAGGAGAGAGCGGAATAAACCCCAGGGTTTATTCATGGCCGTACTTGAAACAGAGGCTTCCGGAACTGATCGGGCGTCTACGCATACAGCCTCCGCTGTCTCTCTCCCTGCAACGATCACCTGCTCTCTGGCCAATCGGAGTTGTCTGACTTGAGCAAGTCCCCTCTTATGTTGTTTGTGCGGAGAGAGTCGGGCTCCCTTTCCCTCCCTTCGTCTTTGCGTCGATGCAGAGTCAGGAACAAGTGAGCGAGTCTGCCGAGCGTTACCGAGTCCGAGCAGTTGCTGTACGGGGGCAAACAAACACCCTCTCTTTCTACGCGGCGGGTGTAAGGTCTGCGGGCGCTTGCCCAAACTTGATTAGCCAACGCATTGAAGACTTTCTCTTCTTGGGCTTCGGCATCAATCAACTCAAAGCAAGTGTCTCTCTTGTCTCCGTTCTCTCACCATGTCCGAGGAAGACGTGGCCAGCTCTCCCAGCAAACTCACCCCCTTGCTCGTTTCCCCAAAGCTCGCGATCGTGCTCCAGCCGGCGACACCTACCACACCCCACGATACCCCTCCCAGTACTCCTATAATAGACACCGCTTTGCTTTCTCCCCCCTCTCTCAAACGGAGGTCATCGTGCAGGTCGGAACCTGTTTCTGCCCCTCCACCACCACGTCCGGCCTCAGCTCCACCCAACCTAGCCTCCTTCAACCAGCCCAGTCCTCCATACACCTCGGATAATTTCCCCCCCTGGTACCTTTCGCGTAACTCTCTGGCCGCGAGAAGGACAGGGAGAACAGTCACCGTTCCTCCGCCACCGCTCGGTCAGTCTCTTGTCGTCCCCTATTCATAGGTCCTTCACGTCTGACCCACTCCCAGTTCGACCCACTACCTTTTGGCGAAGAACAAACAAATCTGGGGTGTCAGATCCCTCCTATTCACCATCGTCTCACCTCATCCGTCGGTCTGCGTTCATCGCTGCTGGTCTCGATCTTGACAAACCATTCGCCGATCTATCCGCGCTCTCCGTCGAATCAAGGGCCCTCCAAGCCAACCTCGTCATCCCGAGGCCTGTACACGATGTATTTTGGTAGAACTGCCCTCCCAATCCTCATCTGCGTCGGGCGGATCGTGGCAGTGGCTCTGGGAGTTGTGAGGCAGGAGACAACGACGTTCTTATTCGGCCAATCGGGCGCTCCGTTCACGTCATTCGATTGGTGGCCATTCGACGATTTCGAGACTGCCCTTGTGCCCCAACCCACATTGACATCAAACAGCCCATCTCGATTACCCGCAACATCAGCATCTTTCACTTCCTCGTCGGCATCGCCACACACACCCCCATCCCCATCCCCATCCCCATCACCTTCAATCATTGACATCGCAGCCCTCCCGCCAGCCACAACTAATGTCCCTCGCCCACGGATCCGCGCGAAGCAAAACCTCAAACTATTTCCTCTCGCCCCAGTGTTCATGCTCTCCGGACTTCTGTTTGGAGCACTCGTGGGATGGCTTACGTTCAGCTCGTACGTGCGGTGGGTGGCAAAAAGTGTCGCTGTCGTGCTAGTACCCGGACCTGCGTACGTTCCAGCGGAACGTGATGAGAGGGCGGATAGCGACAGAGGCGAATGGGTGGGTGATGTGGAAGGGAGTCCGAGCAAGCATACCAGGCATGGAAACGCATATTCTTCGTATTCTGTTGGGAGAAGTTTATTTGGGAGGATCCCCTCGTCGAGGCTTTATCAACCTCTGCCGTCGACATCCCAGGAGAGGTCAAAAAGTTCGGAAAAGTCTTTCGCTTGGCCTTCACTTCCCGGTTCTTCGCGTCCCGTCCCATCTCACTCGCGCGCAACGACAAACAACTCTACCAAATCGACGCAAATAGCGACGGTGATCCCGAATGACCCGTTTACATCGATCGGAACGGGGCCGGACACGAAATCTCAAACCGTGGTCGTCGCGTCGCGTACTTCAACCCGATCGACCTTTGCTCACGCCTCAAGGTTCGGTGAGGTGTGGAGTGACGAGGAGGATCAGGACACGGTTGTCGTCTCACCCTTCAGTCCAACCCATCCCGCTGAAGGAGAGGGAGAGGGGAGAACAGGGTTCCTCAAGAAGATCAGATCCCAATCAAAATCTAGCAAAGGGAAGAAGCGGGACGAAAAGTCTACGAGTGCTATAAACGGGTTGGCTTCTCCCGTCAAGGAGACTTCTCCCAGAAAGAACAACTGGAACTTTCCCTGGATTCCTGGATCCCCATCGGTGAAACCTGATTCATACACGGCCGTGCCAGCTAGGATGTCTTCTCCACGCTCTCAATCATTCAGAACCCCCGAGTCATCCCCACGAAAACCCAGCCACGTTCGCTCGAGCGAGAACGTCAGATCGGTGGATACGTCTGTTCTTCCGGCGAGTCCGCCGACCTTGATATCCCCACGACTGGAATCAGAGTTCTTTTTGAGCGCGCTAGTATTTGACGCCCCTGGGACACCGACACCTAAACGCACGAGGTTGTCGCGGGCCGTGACCGGTCGCAGGAGGGGTGAGGAACGAGATGACACCGATACCCTAATCGTGGATACGACCCCTCCTTCGCCACCCGGCCTCAGCGAGTTCGAACGCTCATACGAGAGCCACTTCCCGACGAAACGCGACCCAAGGCCTGGACCTAGTAGACATCTCTCAACGGCATCCGTATCCACTATCTCCGAGTTCCCTGGCGACCCCCCGCCGAAGAGAACCCCAGCCGAAAGGTTCTACGCTCGACACTCGGCACTGGATAAGGTCGAAGAGATCATTCAGAGGAGCAGGAGCCAAACCAGCGTTGCGAACGCGGCGACGAGTCGTGGGAGATCGACATTGGATACTGTTGAGGAGCACAGACGGTTTGGCCGTGTTGGGAGGGAGTTTGAGAGTGGTGGAATCGAGCAAAGGTTATTTGAACCTTGAATTTTGGACCTTAATCTCATTGAACCTCGTGCGGTGCGCGACGTGCTGTATCTGTTCTGTCCGAGGTGTGTATTTTTGGATTGTGCAGATGCCTCTAGACTCTCTGGGACTTGGCGGGGTGGGTATACGGTACATAGTAGTTTTTCTTAGACCCGTATCTTGTAGCATATTAGACGGATTTTGCCGTGTTGTGTATATCGTGTACGAGTAGGGATGGCATCGCAGGGCCCGGATGGGGGTGGCAATCGCGATTATCATAGTAGCCAGCCCCGATTTGTCGTGTTTCTCGCAATCGTATTCTCTCAAATTCCTTTCGACCCTCATGCTTCCCGTTTGAAACGCACCTACAGGCTGCCATATTCTGCCTCCGGTCTTGAGCCTACCTCCGTCCTTATCTCGGAGAGCAGTTGTTGAATTGGGCCTTCCGCCCTCCAAACCCACAGGGCTCGCATTGTGCCATGACCGCCTCCAAACCTAAACGTAACCCGCCACACCAACAAGACCAAACTGGGGGATCTAATGGAACGGGAAATCATCCACTGTATGGTTTCGTACCTCGAAGGGTAACCGCAAAGCAAGTTGAAGCCGTTCTGGTGAGCGATCCGCCTTCGAGGCAAATACTTGGCCGGTATCTCCGTCGCTCAGCGGAAAGGTCGCAGGATGGAAAGATAAATCCCTTCAACAAGCAGCCATATTCTGCACAGTATAAAAAGGTGCTGGAAACCCGGAAGAAGCTTCCTGCATACGCCCAGATGGCCGAGTTTTACGACATGGCGAGTAACGCATCTGCAGGGAGTTCTGAGGTGTCCGGTACTGACGACGATCCGTGAAGTTTACGAGAAACCAGATTATGATAGTAGTCGGCGAAACCGGTTCCGGGAAGACGACACAGTGAAGGGGTTCCGTCCCGCTCAGCGTCATCGACTAATGCCTGCGATAGAATCCCACAGTTGGTTTGTTACTCGGATTTACCGCACGCGAAGGAGAAGATCGTCGCCTGCACTCAGCCACGAAGGGTCGCAGCGATATCTGTAGCTAAGCGTGTTGCGGATGAAATGGATCGTAGGTGAACTTCCACTTCACGGTCAAGTGATTTATTTACACCATGCGCCAGTAACTCTGGGAAAGGAAGTCGGGTACTCCGTACGTTTCGAAGACATGACGGAACCTGGGACAACGTTCCTCAAGTATATGACTGATGGGACATTACTCCGTGAAGCCATGAACGATCCAGATTTCAGCCGCTATTCGACCATCATCCTCGACGAAGTTCACGAACGGACGGTGGCGACAGACATGCTCATGGGTCTGCTGAAAGGTGTCGCAAAAAGGCGACCAGATCTTCGTCTCATCATCACATCCGCCACGCTTGACGCCTTGAAATTTCAACGGTATTTCGGTATCGACAAAAATTCCCCCGCCCCAATATTCAAGATTAGTGGGAGAACTCACCCTGTAGAGATATTCTACACTCAGGAACCGGAGCCAGACTACGTCGAAGCTGCGATCCGAACGGTCCTCATGATTCACCGTGCAGAGGACGAAGGGGACATACTCCTCTTTCTCACGGGAGAAGCGGAAATTGAAGACGCATGTAGGAAGATCAAGATCGAGGCTGATGATTCACTCAACCAAGACCCGGACGCGGTCGGTCCCTTGGTCTGCATCCCCCTTCATTCGTCGCTCCCTCCCGCGCAACAGCAACGCATCTTCGACCCTCCCCCTCCCCGAAGGATCCCAGATGGCCCAGCCGGTCGAAAAGTCGTCGTATCCACCAACATCGCGGAGACGTCGCTGACCATAGACGGTATAGTCTACGTCGTGGATCCTGGGTTTTCCAAGCAGAAGGTATACAATCCACGGATCCGAGTCGAGTCGCTGTTGGTGTCTCCAATCTCCAAGGCGTCGGCCCAGCAAAGGGCCGGTCGGGCGGGCCGAACGAGACCGGGGAAGTGCTTCCGCCTATGCACCGAAAAGGATTTTGTGAAGGAACTTGAGGACCAGGTTCACCCGGAGATTCTAAGGAGCAACTTGACGAATATCGTATTGATGTTGGTGAAGCTTGGAATCAAGGTATGCGGCGGCCATGTTGGTTGTTCTCCGTTGATCGACTGACCCCCTCCAGGACCTCGTTCGGTTCGACTACGTCGACGCCCCAGCACCAGAAACCCTCATGCGGGCTTTGGAGCTTCTCAATTACTTGGGTGCTCTGGACGACGAAGGTAACCTGACTGCGCTGGGAGGGATCATGGCAGAGTTCCCCCTGGGTCCTGAGGTAAACGTGGTGGCATTGTGGACGAAACACTACGAAAATCTGACTCCGCTGCAGCTCGCCAAGGCACTCATAGTCTGCCCAGACTTTGAGTGCAGTAACGAGATCTTGACTATAGTTTCTATGCTTTCCGGTACGGTGGCCGAGGTTCTATCGTTCCTGGTCTAAAGCCCCTCCATTTCAGTTCCAAACGTCTGGCTGCGGCCGAACAATCAACGCAAGGAGGCGGACCAGGCGAAAGCTTTGCTCACAATCCCGGACAGCGATCATCTAACACTCCTGAATGTGTATAACTCGTGGATGCAAAGTACGTGGAGGTGGTCAATGCCGCACGCCCCAGCCGAACATTGTCTTCCAAATAGATTCGAAGGACCCCAACTGGTCGTGGAGCAACTATGTATCCCAGCGTTCGCTGCTGGAAGCAGAGAACGTTCGACGCCAATTGGAAGCGATCATGGTTCGTTTCGACATGGATTTCGTGTCGGTTGGCGAAGGACCAGAACTGTACCAACGGGTTCGCGAGGCACTCGTATGCGGGTTTTTCTCGCGGGTCGCACGCAAGGAAGAAAAGGGGTACGTTACAATAAAGGATGACCAACAAGTTTCCCTCTATCCATCCTGCGGGCTGGCCAACCAACCAGAATGGGTGTTGTTCGACGAGTTTGTCCTGACCACGCGCCCGTACATCCGAACTGTCACGGTTGTAAACCCAGAGTGGTGAGTCTGGCACAGTTGATCCACCGAAACAAAAATCGGAATTTTCGCCGTGCTTTAAGGCTTTTGAGGGACGCGGCGAACTATTATGATATCGACAGTTGGAGGGAAAGCGGAACAAAACGCTCGTTGATGAGGGTGCGAAATAAAATGCCCGGTCAGCGAGCGAGCGGCCCACTCCCAAAGAAGAAGAGGATGAAGAAACGAGCGGTGGCGGCGTCGTTGACAGAACAAATGTCGAACCTCGGCTTGAAGTAGTGCTCCGCCTGGTCCGTTCGATGTGCATGCTTTCTTTCATGTCGAGTACACATTTGCTTGTCACGTTTTCTGCTCCCATTTCTACATAACATGTTTCCGTGCAGTTACTGTGCTTTCTGCGGCTTCTCCTGTTGTCAGTACCTCTTAATCTTCATGCTGGGTTTTGGTGTCGATTGACCCACGGACATAAGAGTCGAAAAACACACGCGTTGAGTTTGACACAATATTTTCGGGCGGTCATAGGCACGGTGTCAAGCATGATGCTCGACGACCCGGAGTATGATGAAACCCGACACCTATAACATCGCGACCACTGAGGGAGAGCACACCTTTTGCAGCCTCCAGGATAGAGGTTTCGCGCGAAGTATTGCTTTTCTATAGATGCGAAACTGCCCCATGTGTTATCTCCGTGCAGCTAATCCGATGTTCTCGCTTTGGGTGCACTGCGGGAGAGTTTAAGATACCCTCACCAAGACGCGTGACCAAAGCCGGCTGCCGGTCCCCAAATCGATACGCCACATGCACGATCTCTACGTCCTCGATTTTTACAAGGACAAACGAGTGTAAACAAACACTTTCTTCATCCCCCACTCGGGAGTTTTGGCACCCGACCCAACGATTCTCTCCTTCACTATGGACGAGGGGATCCGCATGTTTGTGTTACAGAAGCACTCGCCTCAGTCCCACACCTACGTGGGGGATCTTCGACCCGCACCCAACACGCCGCCTACGGAAACCGTGGAATCGCTCACAGAGACCGTTTGTGGCTACATCAAGTCGCGTCCGGAATTCAAGTCCTGGGGTGAGGACGTTGACGACATCGGTTTCGCAGTACACCAGGTGAGGCGCAAGCAGATCCCCTTGAAACCCCTTAACCGTGGTTTCGTGTGACCAGTTGCCACGGGGAACACGGAAACCGACGAAACGGCAGTTAGTGGAGATGGCCAACGGTGACAAACTGAACAACACTCTTCCATCCAGCACGGTTCTAGAAACGTTAAGGGATTCGCCGGGGCTCATCTTTGTCTTCGGTGCGTTGTTTCGGTCACCCTTGAAGGATCCCGCTCACTTGACTTGCAGATAGCTTGCAATTTCGTTTCGTGCTGTTACAAACGATTGGTTCGTCCCGCGAGTGTCTCGCGGTAGAAAGGGCAACTGCACTCCCCATACAAAACGTGCACGTTATCAAGCAAGCCGCTCAGAACTATGTCAATTTCCACCTCAGCTCAACTCTCGAGGCCAATCTGCAAGTGTGGGAGGTGCGGCCAGTTCTGGTTTCCGTTTGAACGACCTTTGATTCGTATAGCCGCGAGACCCCTTCAAGCTTGAAGATGAACTGACTGCAGGGTCCAAGAAAGAGCTCCGTGACTTCATCAACGGGGGATACATGGACGAGTGTTATGAGCGTCAATCTAGTCGTGCGTTGGAAGACATAACACATAAGGAACACCTTATTATCACTTTCGGTGCGTCTATCTTTGTTTCCTCTGGCCCGCCACAGGAATTATTGAGACTCCGAATGATTGCTCTAGAAACCTTGCGTTTCAACTTTGTGATGTTCGAACAGAAATCCAAATCCTCCTACGAGTCTTTTGGTCCTGGGAGTGTGGCGGCGTCTCCAGAGGATTTGGCACAAACGATCTACGACACTGCCCGCTCCCTAATCACCGGGTCGTTGAATGCTGAAGACCTGTGGACCGTTGCCACTATCGATAATCTCTTCTTGTACGAGGTACGACGTATTCAAGATCTTTGTTTAACCTTTCATGAATCCTCCATGAACGCTCTGCAGGTGAATGGCGAAGAGGACTATAAGAAAGTGCTAGATACGGGGGAGCTGGAATCCGGTCTACTACGAAGGGGTTCGTCTACCATCCGTAATGCTGAGAACAAGCTAGGGAACATAGGAACCTCAAATCTCATCTTCGTGTTCGGTAAGTTTGGTTTTTTGGTCTGCCTCCGTGAATCGCATTGAAACAACCATAGCTGCGACGCGGAAGCGCCCGCTCCGGATCCCGTACGCCTTGTTCTACCGTGAATCTGGGTCCTATCAGTGCGTTGGCGAGAATCACGTCGATGCTTCCTCAGGAGACACCGTGGAGTTCCTCCACGGGGACATCCACGCACATATTAGGACCATTCCGCCATATAATGAGGAGACAGGGCACGAGATCATTGTGTACGAGGTACGACGACTGACTGCTGTCTGGCCCGACTGCTGATGCACCGTAGCCGAAAGAAGCGTTTGAGTCGGCCTATGACAAACAACCGAACGAATTGAAAAGTTTAAAATTAGAGAAGGAATCTTTTTCCGATGGCAACTGCTCCGTGCTCCTCCCTCTGAATAAATTATCAGACTGGAGGGTAGGCCAGGCACTGATCATTGTTTTCGGTAAGTTTGCCGTGATCCCTGAACGAATTAGATTTTGAGTCCATTCCCAGGGATCCCGGTCCAACCCCAACCTTCGCCTATTTCCACCAGTATCCTGGATAGGCTTCGTCACTTGCACATAGGAGAGGAGGCTCCTTCGGTGGCCGCCAAGCTCGAAAATTATACGAAGACTCAAAAGGACGCCAAACGGAGAATCTTGGACGACCGCCCCGAAAAAGACAATCTCATAGCCCCCATTCCTCTCCTTTTCCAGCCCTTTGGTTACTTCCGCGACATCCGTTGCGGAGTGAAAGTTCCTGGAGAGCAGGATATCCGTGAAGACAAACTGCGGGGAAAAGTCGACGCTCTCGCAGACGCGATGACCCTGTTTCACAAGTCCGAAGAGGAACGAAGTTCCAAGTTCCTCAGCCATCTGGAAGAAATTTTCGATGTTCCTGAGGGCTCCATATGCTCCAGCAAAATCCCCGGCGTTCAAACCATATCGGATGGCCACATAAACGGAAAACACGGTGCTATGGTATTCTGTATGGAGTGCAAGAACGAACTGTCGGCTGCGTCTTGCGAACCCACCGTCCAGCTTGTCTCCTATATCGCTCATTCACTCAAGAACCGAGGCGATCCCCATTCAGAGCTCTTCCAAAGGTGGAGAGTTCCCGTCTTGGGAGCGACACACATTGGTGAGTTCACCCTGTCTTTCTCGTCCGCACTTCTTTATTGGGACGTTTAGGACCGAATGTCCAATTTTTTGGGGTTG
>Ga0307517_10009245_pt1 | contig 14011 bp, 10 predicted proteins | sample 23_EM_MG_FD_194515 | JGI IMG/M metagenome (GOLD analysis project Ga0307517, IMG submission 194515) | Populus trichocarpa ectomycorrhiza microbial communities from riparian zone in the Pacific Northwest, United States - 23_EM | ecosystem: Host-associated > Plants > Roots > Unclassified | place...
ACAGGGTTGAGGAAAGTTCCGGGTAAGGGCTATGTATACAGGGCGGAGAATTTTGATATTTTATATGACAGTCCGATACTGGTGGGAGAACTGGAAGAATTGCCTTCCTTTACCGTCAGGGGCATACCCCATTATTTCATCGGGTGGCGGCTGGGAGAATTCGACCGAAAACAATTCGTGGAAGACCTGAAAAAGGTAGTGACAGCGGGTGTGGACGTCATCGGCGATATTCCCTACCGGGATTATACCTTCCTTGCCACCGGCCCGGGAAGGGGCGGCATCGAACATCTGAATTCTACCACCATCGGCTTTTCGGGAGAGGCGCTAAAGACGGCGCAAGGAAGAAAGGGTGTGCTGAGCTTTATCGCCCATGAATATTTCCATCATTACAACGTAAAACGCATACGTCCCATTGCACTCGGGCCTTTCGACTATGACCGGGCCAACCGGACCAATATGCTCTGGGTGTCGGAAGGGCTGACAGTCTACTATGAATACCTGATGCTGCGGCGGGCCGGCCTGATGACCGCGGATGATCTGCTGCATAATTTTCAATACGATATTGCCGCCTATGAGAACAAGACGGGGCATCTGTATCAATCCCTGGCGCAGGCAAGCGCGGAGACCTGGTCGGATGGGCCTTTTGGACGCACAGGGGATTCGATCAACAAGACCATTTCCTATTATCAGAAAGGGCCGGCCGTTGGATTATTGCTGGATATGGCGATCCGGCATGCAACAGGCAATAAGAAGTCGCTCGATGATGTGATACGGGCACTCTACCGGGAATATTACCAGGAAAAGAAAAGAGGCTTTACGGATACCGAGTTCAGGCAGGTGGCAGAGGCAACGGCGGGGACGGAACTGTCAGAGATCTTCGACTATGTATACACGGTAAAGGAACCTGATTATGAAAAATATCTCGCTTATGGAGGGCTGGGCATTGATCTGGGATCCCAGGGAGAGGCGGGTGGCGTAACGAAAAGAAGCTTCCGCATCACGCCCTTGCCTCAGGCGGATGCGTTGCAGCAGAGCATCCGGAAAAGTTGGCTGGGAGAATAGGAATACGCTGAAGCGCAAAAAACTCGGTTTTATTTCCCCACTACATACACCACCGAGCTGCTCTTCGACTTATCGACGAACGCCTTCAGATTGGAAAGGGCGCCGATGATAAAAGCCCGGATCACATTGCCCTTTCGGTATTTCTCGCTCAGCATACTGATATAAAAACTGTCGTACCACATGGGCTGGGTAGCCTGCAAATGCAGGTCATGGCCCGCCAGTAGCCGTTCCATGGCATCGGGGGAAAAATGATAGAGATGACGGGGCACATCATAGGCGGCCCAGAACGGACCGTATTTCCGTGCGTCATAAGAAGTATAATTGGGGACGGCGATAAAGATACGTCCACCCTTTTTCAGCAACTTCTTCAATTGCTCCAGGTAGGGATGCAGCGCGTGGACATGCTCCAGCACATGCCAAAGGGTGATGACGTCGAAACTCTCTGCCGGCAGGGAATAGAGGTCCTCCACCGGTTGGAGGGAAAGGCCATGGACAGCCCTGGCGCGTTCCCGGGCGGCATCGTCGGGCTCCAGGCCTGCCGTCTCCCATCCATGTTCCTGCATATAGGCGGCAAATGCGCCGGTGCCCGCGCCGATATCCAGCAGGCGGCCTTTTTTCAGGCGGCTCGCGGTAATGATCAGCCGAAGTTTGTCCGATAGGGTCTGCCGGCGAACGATGTGATAGAGACGGTTGACCAACCCCTTGTTGGTATCCGTATGGGAGATATATTCTTCCGAGCGGTAGAAGTAGCTGATGGAGACCTCGTCGGGAACGTCCTGGGTAAACCGCAGGCCGCAGCTGCCACATTCCAGGATCTCGAACGAACGCCGGCTTACGGTATGATCGATAGCGTTGAGCGCCGGCTGCAGGTCGGCCGAGCTGCAGGAAGGGCAGGCAGTGTAATGTATCAGGGTTGCTGGGTGCATAATTTTTAGAAGACGATCATCAATTTCTGTTGGTTGCCGAAAGACCATCCGTTGACGTAGAAATGCCAGACGAGAAGAGCCAGGGTGATGATGCCCAGCACCAGGGCGGCTATCCGCCAGGACCTTCTGTTGTTATGAGCGGCATCTTCCAGGAGCCATTCATTCATTTCGAAATTTGTCTTCTCCTGGTCGCCTACGATCAGGGTATGGGAGGCATCCTGACGATTGACGCGGAGGGCAGGCGTAGGGGTCATAAAAAGACCTTTGCTATCGGCGGATTCGAAGATGGTATTGCCGGCCGGATCTTTCTTAAGGATACCCAGCCCTTCCCATTCCACCTGCTCTTCGGTACGGATCCTGTTGCGCAGGTTGAAGGAGAACTCATTGTACCATTTGATCGCCTCGAAATCCAGGATATTGCGCTGGTTGGCCAGGAAAGCGAAGAACTCCCGGTCCGGGGCGTCGAAATATTTGTCAAACCGGAACCGGTAGACGGGAGGAAGGATAGTGCGGTCGGCTACATCGGCGCTCGCGGGAAAGGTCTCCATATAGATGGTGCCCAGTCCAGGGATACTGATACTTCGATGCAGGAACAGATAGGCATTTAATACCTGGAACATGGCTCCTCGATTTATTGGCTGCGAATCTATCATTTTTGGCCGAACGAAAATACGATTCCACCGAGAATATTAAAGCCATACACCTCGTATTGGTGCCAGCGCTCATATTTCTTATTAAAAAGATTGTTCATTTGGAACCAGAGGTTCACCTGGCGGGTGATCCGGTACTCCACCCCCGCATTCAGGTCGAAAGCCCCGTCCCCTTTAAAAGATTCCCCGTTCTTAGCCCTGTATTGGGCCCCGTCGAAGGCGAAAAGATCGATCTTGGCCCAGAAATCCCGGAAAGCCTGCCATTTGAGGCTGGTAGTAAGCTCCAGCGGCAGCAGGCCCCAGGCCTTGGGCTCGTCTTTTATCTTGCTGTACTGGTTGAAATTCAGGCTGGCTGTGGCGCTGAATTGCTCGCCCTGGACATAGCTCAGCTCCCCATGCAGCTGCAGGGCCTCCATGGAGCTGGCATAGCGGATGAGGAATTGCTTGCCCCCGTTGATGGTATCATTGGTGAAGAGGGGCATATTCTTGTATTGGAGGAAGCCTACTTTGGCCGAATAGCTAAAATGGTTGTCCAGGGAACCCCTGAACCCGGCATAGCGTTCCTGCATGCGCGTATTTAGCAGGAGTTCAGGCTGCCCCAGCCATGGATTGATGGACTGGAAACGCTGATAGGACCCCTTATCATAATAGCCGATCCATCCCAATTGGATGCCGAAACGCTGATCCGAAGTGGAGATATTGGCCACGATATTGGGCAATAGGGTAAAGGCTTTATTGTCCCAGGACGGCACCACCGAGGCCTGCAGGAATAAATTCTGGGTCTTCACCAGGAAGGCAGGCGTCACGTAAAATATATTGTTCTGGGTCGCCTTGACATTGGGCGGCGCATAATGCGTGAGATCCGCGGTAAATCCCAGGTCGAAGGCCAGCGTTTTACTGATCGCTTTTTCCAGGGGCAGGTTCAATACCGTATTCTGTTCCGTCGCCTTCGGCGAATGGTTGTCCGTGAATACGGATGCCCGGATGCTGGGATGGTAGGTCAACCCGAACTCGGTAGGCTCAATATTGCGGAAATTAAGCTTACCCTCGAATGTCTGGAAGGTCCTGCGGAGATCCGCGCTGGTATACTTCAGACTATCCGGACGGTAACCGTACTGGTAATAGATATCATTCTTGAAACCGAGACTGCCATTCCATTCCAGGTTCTTCGCCGTCTTCACCGTACCCATTAGCTTCACGTCCGTCAGGCTGTTCTTTTGGAAAGGCAGGCTGCCTTTGGAAGTCGACTGGTTGGCGAAAATATTGAAGAAGCTGGTCTTGCCATCCCCGAAGCTAAAGCCCGTCCGGATATAAGGCAGATGTACATTACCCACTCCGATCTTGATATAGTTATAGTTCTCCCAGGGAGCCAGGGTATCGCCTCTGAGGGCCACGGGCTTCATTTCCGAAGGTTGATAGGTGAGGAACAGGTATTGGGCGGGAATAGTATAGTTCAACCGGGGCCTGGAGGTGTCGGCAACGGGCGGCGCCGCATTGAAATTGATCTTCACTGCTTCCCGCAGAACAGGCTTGAACGAGGACGTGATCTCGATGGTCCTGCGTTTGGTCGTGTCCTGCGCCTGCGCGGTAAGACCATAGCCCAGCACGCAAGATCCAATAATAAAATACTTCCTGATATCCATCAATTGATCATTATTAATAATTTCTATCCATTCCTTTCACCTAACTCACTACTCACCACTCACTACTCACCACTCACTACTCACCACTGACCGCTCACTATTCCCCACTCACATTGCTATTCTTCTTCTCTTCGGCCGCTACTTTGTCCAATTTCTGCCGGGCCTCCTGGCGCAGGTCCTCGGCCTTCGCATTTTCCACGATACTCTGGAAAGTCGCCTTGGCGTTGAAGTAATCCTTCTCTGCGAAATAGACATCGCCCAGCAGCAGGTAGGCCCTGGTAACCCAGATCTCATAAGACCCGGATTTATTGATCACTTCGAAAGACGCCTTTTCCGCGTCCTTTAACTGGTTCTGTTTGAAAAGACATTCGGCGATATCGTAACGCGCCTCGGCGCCGTAAGCCGACTTGCTGAGTGAAGCCGCCGTCCGGAAATATTGCAGAGCCGCATCACAGCCTCCGTTGACCTGGTAAGATTTGGCGATGGCCATATTGGCCAGTACCTTGTCATCGGTGCTCACGCCTTTTTGCGTCAGCAGGTCTTTGGCATTCGTTACCGCATCCGACCATTTTTCCAGCTGGTACTGGCTGCGCAGCAATCCACGCATGGCCTCCATCTTGTTTTCCTGGGAAGCGGCGAAATCTTTCAACCTGGTGAAATATTTTTCCGCTTTGGTATAATTTTTCAGCTCGAAGAAGTTCAGGCGGGCGGCCTGCAGCAGGGATTTCTCGCCGAATTTATTCGGCGCCCGGTCGGCCACGACTTCGTATCCGCCGGCGGCCTTGGCCCAATCCTTTTGGGAAAAATAGATCTCGCTCTTGTAATAATTGGCTTCCAGTGAATACTTGCCGTCCGGGAATTTAGCGAGATAGGCTTCGAATTTCTGGCTTGCCGCAGGGAAACTGCCGTTGTTGAATTGTACCTCCGCCTCTTCATAGGCGAGCTGATCCTCTTGGGTAGCGCTCACCTGCACGCCCATGGACTTGGCGAAATTTACATACTCGCTGCTCCTTCCCTCTTCCACATAAATGGATTTTGCGTTCTCGAGCGCGTCCTGCGCTTCAGGAGAATTGGGGAACTGGTGGAGCAGGCTATCGTATTGGTTCAAGGCTTCTTTATTATTGTCCAGGTTATACCAGGCGATGCCCGACTGCAGGTAAGCCCTGGGCTTCAGCGCTGCCGCGCCGGGTGACCGGAGCACATTCTTCAGGTAGGGTAAGGCCTCCCTGTATTGCTCGCCTGCCAGGTAGGTGCCCGCGATCTCCATATTGGCATCCGGGGCCAGGCTGGAACCGGGATATTTGCGGGTGATGGAATTGAGCAGGGTGATCTTCTCCTTTCCATTGTTCACGCCCGCGATCATAGCCTTTTGGAAGCTGGCGTAGTCGCCGGCGGGCCAGGAAAGGTCCAATACCTTATTATACATGTTCAGGGCCGTCTTGAAATCGCGGTTCATATAATAACAATCCGCGTTCCGGATATAGGCGTCCTGCTCCATCGACGTGGAGTTCAACTGGGGCGTACGTACGACCTGCTCGAAAAATCCCTGCGCCTGGTGATAATTCTCTTTTTTCAGGAAGCAGTAGCCCAGATTGTATTTCGCATTCACGGGGTTGACCTCTCCATTGGAATTCCCCGTTTTGAGGTATTCAAGGTAATAGCGGATGGCGTCGTCGATCTTATTCAGCCGGTAGGAGATCTCCCCTTTCCAGAAATTGATATAGGGGAGTACAGTAGTATTATAGGGGTCCTTCAGGGTCTTGTCCAGTAATTCGTTGGCCCCCAGCAGGAGGCCATCATTGGCCATTTCCGTCGCACGCCCATAGAGGATCCGGGGATAGAGGCGGCGGGCATTCTCGGACGGATGATCCAGGCTGTCCATCAGGACCAACGCATCCTTATAATTATTGGTGCCGGCCAGCACACTGACCAATAGCTCCTTACCTTCTTTATTATAGTTGCTCCGGGGATATTGCTGGAGGAAATCCTGCAATTCCGTTAAGGCCACATCATGGTAACCCAGCTCATAGGACAGCTTGGCGTAAGTGAACTTCGATATCTCTTTTTGCGTGGGGTTGCTGCTATTGCTGGCGCAGAAAAGGAATGCGTTCCTGGCATTGGCCTTCTGCCCCGTGCGCAGGTAGGCATCTCCCAGCAGGTACATGGAATTTTGCGCCAGGCTATCATCCTTACCCCCCAGCTGCTTGAACCCTGCAATAGCCTTGTTCCAGTTCTGGGTCTGGTAATAGCAATAGGACAGTTCATAGAGATCCTCCCGGTTGACCTTTTTCGACTGGGCCACATACTGTTCCAGGTAAGGAAGGGCCTTTACGAAATCCTGCTTTTCATAATAGCCATGGCCGACCAGCTGCCGAAGCTCCTGGTCGTAATATTGATTGCCTTTCTTTAGTCTTGCCTCGGCGTAATCGATCGCCTTGTCTTTCTGTCCCTGAACCAGGTAAATATTGGCGACATAATAGGGCACTACCTTCTCATAGCGAGGATGATCCTCCACTACCTTGAAGGCCGAAAGGGCGTCCGCATATTTTTTCTGGTAGAAACTGATAAAGCCGTAGTAATAATTGGCATCAATATAGTTCGGGTCCTTAGGCAATTGCCGGATGGCATTGAACAGGGGCAGCGCTTTGTCGAACTGCTGCAGGGTAAAATAGCCATATCCCTGGTGGAACTTCAGGTCCGCTATTTCCTTGTTGCTGAGATTCTCGATGCCGGCATTTTCATAAAGCCGGACGGCGGCGGTATAATCCTTCTGGCGGAAATAATACTCCGCGAGATGGAAGCTCATCATTTCCACCCGGGCGGTATTGTTCTCCAGGTCTATGAACTCCCTGGCGACATCCACGGCCCCCTTATCGTTCTGCTCGAGGGCGCATACCAGATAATAATATTTAACATCCTGGTATTCTACGGCATTATTGCTGCGATCCGTCTCCCGCATCCCGGCCTGCAGCTCCTTGAAGATGGGATAAGCCAGGCTATAGTATTCATTCTGAAAGAACTCCCGGGCCTGTTTGTAATTGCCATGAGGGTCGTCCAGGTATTTTGTTTGCTGTGCAGCTAACGAAGAACTAAGAAGAATGACGAAAATAAACGAGACAGTGTACTTCACTAGAAAATGATTTGATTTTTCTTATGCTCATCCCTGGCGTTTAACGGGCTAAAGTTTCCATTTATTTTACCTTTTACCAAACATCGTTCCAAACAGGTGTGGATAACTATAAGCCTATTGGGCCGGAGGCCCAATGCCCGAAGGGCCATCATTAGACGATGGGACACAGGCCCGTAGGGCCGAAGGCCCATTGTTGCGCAGGTTGAATAAAAGGGTCCTTTTTAGAAGGAAACAAAAAAACGTTAAATTTTGCTAACAAACGAAGAGCGCTTATCTTGGCGGCAAAATTCCATTCAGATGAAGAAATTCCTGTCCACCGCCTATACCGAGACCAGTTTCAACCTCGCGGCCTTGCTGCTGCGCCTGACCTTCGGGCTTCTTGTCTGCATCAATCATGGTTTCGAAAAATTGAAGCATTTCGACAGCCAGTCCTCCATCTTTTTCGATCCCTTCCACATCGGGCACAAATGGTCCCTGATCCTGGTGCTTTTTGCGGAAGTGGTATGCGCCCTGCTGCTGGTGCTGGGTTTGTTCACCCGCATTGCCGCCCTGGTGCTTGTCATCAGCATGGCCGTCGCTGCCTTCCTTTTTCACAAAGGCCAATCCCTTCATTTAATGGAACCCGCCTTGCTCTATCTCACCGCTTTTTTCTCCATTTTACTGGTAGGCCCCGGCAGGATCAGCGTGGATGGAATGATGGGTAAATAATATTTATGTACAGTAGCGAGACCAGGATACGGGTAAGATACGCGGAAACGGACCAGATGAACGTCGTCTATTACGGCAACTATGCGCAATACTTCGAGGTCGGACGGGTGGAAGCCATCCGCGACCTGGGATTGAGCTATAAGGATATGGAAGCCTCGGGCGTCATCATGCCCGTTGTGGAATTCAGCGCCAAATACCTCCGGCCGGCCCGATACGACGACCTGCTTACCATAAAGACGACCCTTAAGGAATTGCCCCTGGAACACCGGGTCGAATTCCACCAGGAAGTATACAACGAGCAGGGTAAGCTGCTGACCGTGGGAAAGGTGCTGCTGTATTTCTTACGGGCCGCCACGATGGAAAAAACGACGATCCCCCGCAACCTGGCTGAAAAATTAGCTCCTTTTTTCTAAGCGAGCTTTAAATTTGCTCCATGAATAAGATCCTTGCGAGCATTATCACGATCGGAGACGAGCTATTGATCGGGCAGGTGGTGGACACCAACAGCGCCTGGATGGCCCAGGAGCTGAACAAAAATGGCATCTGGGTCGGTCATCGCGTAGCCGTGGGGGATGTTTGGAACGATATCTGGAACGCCCTCGACCAGGAAAGCCAACGATCGTCCATCATCCTCATCACGGGTGGCCTGGGCCCCACGGCGGACGATATCACCAAAGCCCTGCTATGCCAATACTTCGGGGGTAAAATGATCGTCGATGAAGGCGCCCTCCGGAATATAAAGAAGATCTTCGAAAGGCTGCAGCGCCCCATGATCGAACGTAACCTCCAGCAGGCCGAAGTGCCGGATAACTGCAAGGTCATCCCCAATAAAAGAGGAACAGCCCCTGGCATGTGGTTCGAAAAGGAAGGCCGCATCTTCGTATCGATGCCGGGCGTTCCCCATGAAATGAAAGGGATGATGACCGACGACGTGCTCCCCTCCCTGCACTCAAAGTTCAGCCTTCCGGCCATTACACACCGGACATTGCTGACCGCCGGCATCGGCGAATCCTTCCTTGCCGACCATATCAATGCCTTCGAAACGGCCTTACCCCCTCATATCAAGCTCGCTTACCTGCCTAATTACGGGATGGTGCGCCTGCGGCTAACCGCCTCCGGCCCTGATAAGGCGACGCTGGAATCGGAGCTGGACGGGCAGTTCGCCCGGCTCAAAACGCTCGTGACGGAGTGGATGGTCATCGATACGGACCTGTCCATCCAGGAGGCCCTGGGCAAGCTCCTGAAAGAAAAGGGTCTCACTCTTTCCACCGCCGAAAGCTGTACCGGAGGCTATATCGCCCACCTGATCACTTCTATTTCGGGTTCCAGCAATTATTTCAAGGGTAGCGTCGTTAGTTATGACAACGGGATCAAGCAACGATTGTTGAAAGTGGATGCCGGCACCCTCGAAAAAACAGGCGCCGTCAGCGAAGAAACGGTGCGGGAAATGGTAAAGGGCGCATTGCAGCTGCTGGATACAGACTGTACGATCGCCGTCTCCGGCATTATGGGTCCGGGAGGCGGGTCCGAAAAAAAACCCGTAGGAACGGTCTGGGTAGCCGTTGGAAATCATCAAAAAATTGTCGCACAACAATTCTTTTTCCGGTTCGACAGACAGCGGAACATTGAATTAACTGCAACAAATGCCTTGAATCTATTGAGAAAATTTATACTGTCTGAGTATTAATGAAATAATTACCTTTGGCGCCATAACAGCTTATACATAAACTAACATCATTATGTCTCTTGTTGACCTCGTAATGCCAAAAATGGGGGAAAGTATTATGGAAGCCACGATCCTGAAGTGGTTAAAGCAACCCGGCGACACCGTAAAGCAAGACGAAGCTGTTCTGGAGATCGCTACGGACAAAGTGGATTCCGAAGTCCCCTCCATCGCCGAAGGCGTGCTGGAAGAGGTCCTGTTCCAGGTAAATGATGTAGTTCCCATTGGCTCCGTTATCGCACGCATACGTACCGCCGGCATGGCCGCCGCTTCACAGCAGGCGACAAGCAACAGCCCGCAGCCAGCCAGCCAGCCCTATACGAATAATACGACCTCCTCACCCGCTTACCAGCCGGCCCCTGCTTATGAACCCCGTATAGCGCCCGCCGCCGCGGTGGCCCATAATGGCGTTTCCACCGCCAACCGCTTCTATTCTCCCCTGGTATTGAATATAGCCGCCAGCGAAGGAGTGCCCCTCAGCGAGCTCGAGGCGATCCCGGGCAGCGGTAATGAAGGACGAGTGACGAAGAAGGATATATTACAATATGTAGAGGACCGTAGATCCGGCAGAAGAGCCGACTACCCGCAGCCTTCCCACGCAACTCAGCCCGTCCGTACCGAGGCCCCGCAGATGCGCACGCAACCCGCCGCATCCGCGCCGCCGGCAGCTGCCTCCGCCGCCGCTCCCGTCTCTCCCACCATCTATAGTGGTAATGTCGAGATCCAGGAAATGGACAGGATGCGCCGTCTCATCGCCGACCACATGGTCCGCAGCAAGCACACCAGCCCCCATGTCACCAGCTTTACGGAAGCGGATGTCACCAACCTGGTGCATTGGAGGGAAAAAGTGAAAAAGGATTTCGAAAAAAGAGAAAGCTCCAAAATAACTTTTACCCCGCTGTTCATCGAAGCGATTGTCCATTGCATCAAAAAATATCCGTTGATCAACAGTTCCCTGGACGGCGACAAGATCATCATTAAGAAAGATATTAATATAGGCATGGCCACCGCCCTGCCCACCGGCAACCTGATCGTACCCGTGATCAGGAATGCGGACCAGCTCAACCTGGTCGGGCTGACCAAACAGGTCAATGCCCTCGCCGACAAAGCCCGCCAGAACAAACTGCATCCTGAAGATACCCAGGGCGGCACTTTTACCATGACCAATGTAGGCACTTTCGGCAGCCTCATGGGCACCCCGATCATCAATCAGCCCCAGGTGGCGATCCTGGCGGTTGGCGCCATCAAGAAGCGCCCCGTGGTCATCGAAAGCCCTGAAGGCGACGCCATCGCTATCCGGCACATGATGTATCTCTCCCTTTCCTATGACCACCGGATCGTGGACGGCAGCCTCGGCGCCAGCTTCCTCACAGCCGTGGCAAAAGAGTTGGAGAACTTCAACCCGGCCAGGGAATATTAGATCTCCGAAAAGACTTCCGTCCTTTTTTCAGCCCTGTAACCCGCTTTTTACGGGGAGATCCCCTTATTTCAGGAAATAAAGTAGCATCGGCGTATATCATTTACACCCGGATTTACGTATATTCATTATAAGGCATTCATCGAACCTGTTCACCTAAACAACACTCGTATGAAAACATTATCCGATACCTGGTTTGCAGATGGTTATATAGATTTCGAACTGAAGAAATACACCCTGCTGGCTTACCTGCAGGAGATCCATCAGCAGTTCAACCAGAACAAGCTCTATCCCCAGCTGGCAGATATTATCTTCCATTATACCAACCTCGTCGCCTTCCGCGAGAACAAGAAATACCTGCAGGAACAATTCCCCAAAAAACTGACAGGCGTCCAGCTGGAAAAATTACAGGTCCTTTACGAACAGCTCATCGAAGACGATGACCTGATGAAAGAGTTGGAAGACATCATCAGCTACGCTGCTACGGAAATAAAGAGCGCCATCAGCAACGGCGCGGAGATCTATGAATTCGTTGAGGACAAATTGACCATATTTCCCGTCGGCCTGGTCCCCCTGGACAATAAGGAAGGCTATTTCTTTCTCAGCGAAGGCAATTATAACAATACGCGCGTCTATCAATACCGGCTCAGTTTCTTCGAGAAGCATGATGAAAAATACCGTAGCATCCGCACCGAATACATCGATACCTGGCAACGGAGCCTGACCAATACCTACGAAAACATCAAGGCCGAACTGATACGGATCAAGACAGGCCTTCCCAATCCCGCGGTATTCTCCATCGAGACGGAGTTGAAGTTCCCCGTCGAAGAGACCCTGTTACCTATCGCCAAGAGGACCCTCGTACGGTATATCAGCGGCACGGCGGCTTAGGCACGCTCGCCCTTGTTCTCGCGACGCATTTCTGTTCTTCCGGCTGTCCTCCTCCCCGACGCAGCTGTTCGTGCTCATGAGCGGATACAGAGCCCACCATTATTTTTTATTCGGCCATTCCTACCGTCAGCTTTGGAACAAGCTCGCACAAAATGCTGCTTTCGGGGACGAGGACGGCCGACAGCCCCTGAATTTCAGAGTTCCGTCTGAGAAATTCCCTCACATACCATCATGGAACCTGCACTATCAGCGGCTGGCAGCGGTACTATGTCACACAAGCTGCATTTTGTGCGAGCGCATTCAATCGTTGATCGTTCGGATGCTGAATAAAAAAATGATGTCTGGCTTTGCATTAGTCCATGAGCACGAACAGCAGCGGTGGGACATAGTACCGCTGCCAGAAAGGGCGTTGCTCAGGCAAAAGAGAAAAAAGCAAAAAAGGCAAACATCATTAGCCTAGACCCGCAGCCCGCTTTCTCCCGAGCCGCCACATCTGCAGGATGATGGAAAGGATGATGAGGAAAAAACCTATGTAAAACCCTCCATTGAGAAATTTGTCCTCCCGAAATACCACGAAGGCCAGGAAAATGCCATACACCGGCTCCAGGTTATAGCTGAGGTTCACCGTGAAAGCCGAGATCTTCCGCAGCGCATTCATGGAAAGATTGAAGGCCAGCACCGTACAAAGCCAGCTCAGCACCAACAGCCATCCCCAATCGGCCGGCCCGGGCAGTAGCCGGGGGCTGGGAAAGATATGCAGGTAAAAAGGCAGCAGTATGCTGAGGAAAAGGAATCCGCCGCTGAGCTCATATAAGGTCACCGTCTCCGCCGGCACCCTTTGCAGGACGCGCCTGTTCAGCACGGGAAAAAGACTGCCTAATAAAGAAGACAGGAGGCCGATGAGGATCCCGGTCTTGTAATGCGGGTCGACCCGGAAAATAAAAAAGATGCCCACGATGACCAGCATGCCCAATAACAGCTCCACCCAATCTAACCGGTGACGGAAGATCAATGGTTCCACCAGGGCCGTGAAAAACCCGATCGCGGAAAAACAAAGCAATGCGACGGAGACATTGGAATATTTGATGCTCCCGTAAAAAGCCACCCAGTGAAGAGCCGCGATGCAGCCTATGCCGAAAATACGCGCTATTTCCTTGAAGGAGATACGGATCGCCTGTTTACGGATCAACACGAGTAGCCATAAAGAAAGAGTGGTGAGCAGGAGCCTGTACCATACCAGTAGACCTTCGTTGAGCGTGATGAGTTTGCCGAGGATGCCGGTCAGGCCGGCGAGCAGTACGGCAACATGCAGTTGGATGTATGCTTTCTTCAAATTATTTGCTTTCCGCTATGGCCTCCTTTGAAAAAGGGCTTATGGATAAAGTATCATTCTTCTTCACGCGGTTGCGATAATTCTTGAAGAGACTCTGCCACCGTAAATTCAACACGCCAAGGATACCTTCTTTAACGATGCCTTTGTTCATCTTCGAACTGCCGAACCGGCGATCCGCGAAGATGATCGGCACTTCCTTAATGACAAAGCCCAGTTTCCAGGCGGCAAATTTCATTTCGATCTGGAAAGCATAGCCCACGAACCGGATCTCGTCCAGGTTGATCGTTTCCAGCACCTCTTTGCGGTAACAGACAAAGCCGGCAGTAGGGTCCTGCACCGGCATCCAGGTAATAAGACGGGTATAGATCGAACCCCCGCGGGATAATAATATGCGGTTGCGAGGCCAGTTCACATTTCCTCCTCCCTTCACGTAGCGGGAGCCTACGGCCACATCCGCCCCCTGGTGCCTGCAGGCCTCGTATAAGCGCTCGAGATCGGCAGGGTTATGGGAAAAATCCGCATCCATTT
>Ga0307517_10009246_pt1 | contig 14010 bp, 15 predicted proteins | sample 23_EM_MG_FD_194515 | JGI IMG/M metagenome (GOLD analysis project Ga0307517, IMG submission 194515) | Populus trichocarpa ectomycorrhiza microbial communities from riparian zone in the Pacific Northwest, United States - 23_EM | ecosystem: Host-associated > Plants > Roots > Unclassified | place...
CCTGACTATAACATGCTGCATTGGCGTCCCCCCCATATAAATGGAGTCCAGTTCGCCGAATTAGATTCCTATGACATCCGGGGGCTGTCAGCTATGATTTCGAGAAATGTACCAAACGACAGAATTCCCTATATACTTGGTGCCACTGGAGAAGGCCGCCGAAGGCTCCGCAGGGTTCCTTCTGAATGGGTATCTTGCATTGATTATGTTTTCCTCGATAGCGATGAAATGGTAAGAGCCTGGCTCCTGTCGAATCCAGTTCGCGATGACCCACTTGATCTCATGATCTATTGTTACCGCGACGAGGGCGACACACAACCGGCGACACCATCGTTAAGGGCACATCAATATCTCCATGAGGATGCCGTCGCCAATTGGGCCGATTCAGCAGCAGGACATATGGGGAACATGCATTACCAGGATCCATATGTACCGCCCAGATTTGATTACGGAAAGGCCAATTGATCAGGGGATCACCAAGATGGAGACGCCCCAAGTGTTTCCCTTCGAGGATCATCCGGCTCGTCATCTGATGTTGCGGACACCAGGCATAAGGGTCAGGACAGCCCCGGGATGCCGCCACCCCCTGTCGGCGACACTGTAGAATCCGCCATGGCTCGTACCCCGCTCGCTATCCAATCTTTGAACCGACTCAATGTCCCAATGTCTTCTCACCTACTTAGGCGTCTAATACGCGGGAGCGAGACTCTCAAGCGCGGTGCTCTGGATGATGAAAATTTGGACATTCCTAAATTCAAGAAAACACGCTTAGGAGGGTCGGTGCATGAGTCTAAGAAAGGTGTAGAGGTATGCATTGGCGGGGATCCGAAGGGCGACAATTGTGAGATACAGATATTGAAGAGACTTCGCGGGGGTTCAATGGCTGGGGGGGGTTCACAAAACGTAATGGATGAGACAGTGGGGAGATTGCTTGTGTTGTCTAAATAGATTCATTGTTTTATTAGTTTTGTTTATCGTAGTCTTTCATGTATTCAGGATTGGAATTTTAAGCTTATAGATTAGATAGATCAACTCTTGAGGGAAATATGGTGGTATTAGCGGCCTCCTGAAGGTCGAAGTGTCGCTGCGAGTCGCTGAGTATCGATAAGTGTTGATGAGGGCTGATGTCAGCCTCACGCATGAACAAGTGAGTGAGCGCTTGATCTTCGCAGATGATCGCATCTTATCTTTTAAGCCGCATGATACTGGGGTCTTTCGCGAAGATATTGACATCAATGTCTTGTAGCCAGGGCAACGACGTTTCTGGGCATCTCCAGAACAACAACCCCCCGGCGTCCGGACCCTGGAGAGCCTTAAAAGCTCTTTTCATATGTCAATGAAGACACACGATAAGCATTGATTTGAATTATCTATAGAGCTAAATTTAGAGCTTACAAACGTAGGTCTTCATTTGAATGGTGGGTGCGCGATCGTCGGAGTCGTGCAAACCCCACGAGGTCATCACATCGTAGGGTTTAATGTTTACACAACTCAGACGTCTGGGGGGTTTTTTTTGCGACGCACCACGAGCGTTCCTGAAGTCTATAAAGGTCGTCATCTGCCCACCTTCACTTCCTTCACACCTCCTTGACATCGTTCACCCCCCACCCCCCCTTCATCACTTCTCATAGTTGAAATGCCTCGCGAGAGCGCGCGAAGAGCCCAGGGCAAAAGGGCAGCGTAAGTACACTTCGTCCAATCGTTTCATCGTAGGCAATACTAATATCGCATTACTTCAGGCAGCCTGGCGTAGCAGCGACAAAGAATAAACAAGCAAGCTCCGTGAGCCTAGGAAAGTAAGTTCACGCCGTAACACCATTGACCTGCGCTTGATATTAATATTACGATTGGTTGTAGACGTGCGGCAGTCCCGCACGACGAAAGTGAAGTCAGGGGCGGTAAACGCAGGGCTCCCGCGCGTGCTGCCGCCCACAGACGGAGTGCGGAGAGAAGATAACCAATGATCTATTGACACCGTTATTCATCAAACATGCTCCGATGTGTGGCTGACAGTTGTCATTCATGTCACAGTGGGCCATCGGGATCCCGTGAAAATCCCTATTTCGTTCCGGCTGTTGAGGATTCTGGGTACGTCAACAACAACCTACCCATATATCCAAGAACCCTTTAAACTAACACATGAATCAGTGGGCGCTATGGTGACATAGCATATGCAAAAACCTGGTGGGGATTCAAAAATGCTCGAACCAAAACTAGAGCCTACGACGTATGGCGTCGCGATGTTAAGGACTATATCAAGTCCCGCTCGTTCGATCAAGGACAGCTAACCGACCATCAATTGACGGTGATCCTCGACTTTGCCAGTTCTCTTCCACCTGTCAAATCGCAGATCGAATTTGTTAAAAAAAACCACCGCGCTGACGACGTCAGGGAGGACAGTGGTCAACTGAGGATTTTGGTCAAGGACACGTCTAAGAAACTAAGGACGGCAATGGAGTATGACTAGGCAGAGCGGGCTGGTGATGAGGTTGCTGGACCTCCGAGTAAGTGATCAATCAACGCTAAGTTCTGCGGTCCCCGTAGTAATAGATATCTGGAGTGGCATCGCCGAATTCGACTTCCGCATATTCCCCACGGGCAATGAGGATCCACATTGTTGGCCGAACGGGTGCCCCTCTAGGTGAGCATGCATTCCTTGGACATCCCTGGTGGCAGAATGGCTCCGATCGGGGAATAGCCTGGGGAGTCCTCGAGTCGCCAAGCATAAAAGATCTGCTCGGCGTGATAAAGGCGCAACTCACTGAGGAGGCCATTCTGTGCCCTCGATATCTCATCGGCGCAACTCGTGAGTGTAGCAACGCACTAAGTCTGGATCCTACAGCCCCACTCCCCCTCCGAGACCTCATCTTCCTCCACAAAGATGATGACCTTCGGGCGTGGCTCCTTGCTAACGATGGCAAACATCCTCTGGATCTCATGGTTCTGGAGTCATGCCTCGAGGAAGCAGGGGATGACAGTTCAACGCCGGAGCCCGTCGGGGGCACACACCCATTTTTCGACCGCAACGTCTGGGATCATTACGGACACGCAGAAGATATATTGTGGGGCATCCAATTGGACGACAAGGACGACAAGGACGACCACATCATGGTGAGAAATAGGCGTATGAGGCAGCAATCGGAAGAGCGCTGCGATGAAATGGAAGATATGGACGACCACGAGGACGACGAGGGGGCGGACGGCGAGGAGGACGACAGCGAGGAGGATGTGGCGGGGGGCGAACGGGAATCTCAGATGCCCCAGGAGTGGCAGACAATTGTTATCGACGTAAGTTTATTGTGTTTCCGCTATCTAGAAGAATACCAGACTCAATAACTAAACCGCCTGAATAGGACAACAATTCAGGCACCCCTGGCCCCTCGAGGCAATCCGGCGCCACCTGGTTTCTCCCATTGGACGTGGAGGAGGAGGCATCGGGCTCTAATCCCACCGTGCCAGCGTCACGCTTGAAGCTGTTGGGGCCGTCAGATTCCGAGCAGCAGAGAACTGTTCTACAGCTGATCCAGGAGACGACATGGATGGCTGGTTGGCTGAGAAATCCCAACCGGAGAGGAAGCGACCATGATGCATACGATGGCGCCCATGATTGGCCCCCTGCTGGACTCTCTGGGACCCTTGATCAGCGTCCGGTCAGTGCTCCCACCCCCATCAGCCCCACAGTTGCGCCACATCCCACGATCCCCGATGCTGAGACAATTGAGCCGGCTCCCCTCACACCAAATGCGGAGTTTATCCCTTTGGCTCACTGTACGCCAAATGCAGAGACTGTTCCGCTAGCACCGCAAACCCCGGCCCCTGCGCTGGATCAGGATATCACGACCTCCCCTGGGCCTCCTCCATCCCCGGCTCCTAACACTCATAATGGCCCTACAGCAGCGGGCCAAAACACCCAAACGCCGCCAAAGGGCCGTCGAGCAAGCACCAGGGTGGCCGGCAACTGATTCTTTGTTCTGTGGATTTTCTTTTACTTTTTCATTACCTGTCTGATTGTGCAAGCTTCGTAGTTTAGATGTTGAATTTTCACCCTGGGATTTTGTTGGCTAGCATAGGATATTAATCATAGCATTGAGCGCCCTTGCGTTAGCATCTTGTATGACTAGCTATTTCAATCTCTTGTGCCTGATCCCCTTTTTCCCTTGCATGTTAGACTCCCAGCCTCGCCTTAGCTGAAGTTTAACCTTTACTAGATTCGGCCCATATCCCTTTATCAAACCAGAACTGTCCAGGCGCTGGGGGCGGTCATCGAGCGACTACAGTGCATTCTGCATTCTTGTGTGTTGATTGGTCGGCTGGCGATGAGATTCCATATTTATCGTCCGCTTTAGGTATGGCCGATGTCTCGCTAGAATTATTGTCGCTAACCGATACCTTTTGTGGCTAGTACCCCGCCCTAGGAATGCCCCTATTTCGTCCAAATATTTAAGCCTGGAGTCTTGAAGTCTAGGAGTGCTGAGAGTAGTAGGACCACGGACACAATGTTGAATATTCAGAAAACCATTTTTCGCAAGAGCATATCTGCATTCAATACCGAGTGATAGTATATGATGCACCCCCCCCCTAAGTCCTAGCGTATAAGATCTAACATGTACTATCAAAAACAAGAAAACCACGCAAACTCCTCCTCTTCACAAGACTTGATATAGGTTGAACTATTTTCTTCCCTCCCAAAAATCAGAGTTATATTTTGGCTAACATCTGATTATCCAGTATTCTACGATGCATCAGCAACAACAGACAAATTCACGCAGTCAGCCGACCAATGGAGCAGGCAATCGGATCGAGCGTAGACGCGACGTCGTACCAGAAACCATGGGATCCAGTCAGCCAACAGCTCGAGTTGGTAATCTGAATGGGCGTAGACGCGACGTCGTACCGGATACCATGGCATCCAGTCAGCCAACACCTCCAGTTGGTAATCTGAATGGGCGTAGATGCAACGTCGTACCGGAAACCATGGCATCCAGTCAGCCAGCACCTCGAGTTGGCAACTTCAATATGAACGGGCGTAGGCGCGACGTTGTACCCGACCCTATTGGATCCAGATCGGGAAGGCAGGCGGACGGATCTGGCAGCTCCCAGACACTCTTAATCCACCAGCCGTCGCGTCGAAGCCAATCACCAGGTCCAGGTGAGACCGGGGTTCTAGCAAGACCGCCCAAGCGTCTGCGAAGAACGACAATACAAACCAGGGCGAATATTGAACCCGAGGCGGAGCCCGACGGGCAAGGGCATTTGGAAACTGTTCATTTAAGCGACGATAGCAGTGATGAGTACCAAAACCCATGCAATGCAGATGAAACTGGATCGGAGACTGAGATCGATGTTGACGCCTCGGACAATTCCAAGGGAACAACATCCAGACGGCGTCAGAGGTCGCACGCATCTCGCAGAGAGGGAAAGGGTCAACGACCCATGGTGCGAATCTCAACTACCTCCGGATCACAGGAGGTACCTCTCGTTAGACGCACACCAGCAAATCGTGGACGCATAATCCGTGGTAGAGCCTACAGTCCGCCGACCTTTCTGTCATCAAGCGTGCGATATTCGTCACCACTAGTTACCCATAGTGGTACTACATCTGGTGTCAGATCCTCGAGTCCGGTAGGTGAACCAGATATCCCACGACCGGTGCGGCCCAGGCCGGTGACAGATTCACGGCGAAATACCGCTACAGGGGCTGAGGGGACCTTATTAGAGCAGGCGATGGCGCTGATGCTCCGGTACACACTTTTTGATAACCCACTGCCGAACCCGGTTGCTTTGACATCTCAGATATACAAAGTATGGGGAAAGGTGCTGGAGACGATATCGAATGCTGGGAATATTGAGCCATCGGAGGAGACTGTGAAGCAGGTAAGTTGACTCAGCCGGAGGTGATACGACGTAGAGACGGTCGCTGACTGTGACCGCTCCGTCAAAAACATACTGCAGTGAGAGTGTAATTCTTGTATCATGTAAAGCATAATATCAGACAGCTATACGATCTGCCGCCAGATAATCCTACGGCCATGGCGCGCAGGGTTGCTTATCTGCTAGAACGGGACAGGTTCATGTGCCCACCCCATGGATATGAGGTTGGTTCCAGCCATTGGACTTGGGTGGACATGACTAATCACGGAACGCATGTAGGACTTAACCTTCAGGTTCCTTGCCCCCCAGATTGCGGACGCTATATACGGCAAGTATTTCGACGGAATCAAAATGCAAGGCATGCTGGACCCTAAGGTTCTGAAGCACATAAACAGTACGATGGTCTGTCTGACATGTGCAATACTGTGCCATTCACTACGGGCATTGCAAACCGGGGTATATAAGAAACCCCCTAACTGCAATCCTGAAGTAGTTGGAGGTGGGAGAGTCCGAATCATTGCCTGTTTTTTGATAACCGTGTTCACTAATCGTGAAAAACGCAAGATCTTTGTATCCGGCAGACGAACACGTGGCAGGGGTTCGCCCGGGCGACGCAGGACATGTTTATATTAAACCTTCGTCAGAAGATCGCACAGAGGCTCGAGAAATAGAATATCATCCCGCAGGAGAGGAGAGAGGGCTTCTCGGACTATAACGACACTGTTTATGCAGAACTAAAGCGTCACCTAGGCAACCAGACTCCGGGGGATCCTGCCCTACCGAGACACATGCCGATTGACACCCACGTCGGCGGCCTGGGGCGGCTCGAGGATAGTCAAAATCGGTCGCAGGAGACGGAAACATCACTGGATCTCAGTCAAACGTCGCTTGACTGGGAGCAAACGTTTCTGGATTCGGATGGGTCGAATCATGGGAGTCTTGACAATGCAGGGGGGGCTGTCGACTCTCAAATGAGCAATCACTTATCGCTCAGGCTGGAGGATGTCCAGAGCGGAGAACCTGGGCCGGGGGTGTCACGGGCGCTGGAGGCAACCAGTGGCCGGCAGGATAGTGCGACTACCACGGAGGGTGCTTAAGGGGAGGTGGTACATGTAGGTAGATTATAATTTTTTTTCTAGTGATGGGACACGCAGAAGCGGGGGTAATAAAGGTCATATGCAATTGTCACATAGTATCATAGTAGATACAGTAGTATAGGGTGTCGGGATGACTGCAATGAATTATGAGCAATATCACGATAATTTTGGGAAAACGAACTTGAATCTAGAACATGGGAGAGTGTGAGGAAGAGGTCCGGAATATTGGCTATGTGATCAGCGCATGCGGATGGAGGGCGGGAGTATCGTCAGTCGGGAAGGCGCGACCAGAAGTAACCGGCATCTGGAAGGATCAGGTAAATAGTGCAGAGGGTATAGGGATTGGGACAGGGAAGGTGCATACAACAGACGCTAGGATGGCGTCAGGACATACTGGCCTAGCGTCGGAAGGTGTCAGGACACGATAGCCTAGCGTTGGAAGGCCTAAGGACATGATACCCGAGCGTCGCAAGACGTCAGGACATGATAGGCTAGCGTCGAAAGCCGTCAGGACACACAGGACGTAGGGTGCGTTTCAGGAAGTTGTCAGGACGCAACGGGACGTTGAGCGAATCTTCTGGATGCGGCGTGAGATCGACGTCGCATCCAGAATGGGAGTTTACGTCCTGTGCGTCCTGTGAGTCCAGGGCTTCTGACGCACAGGAAGAGGAATAAATGTTTTGCTGATGCAGTAAGCTGCAGAATACCGGCTCTTATGCCAACCCAAAGAAATGAGTTTTCTTTGCCACAAAACTCGATATCCAAGGCCATATGATAGACGATGATGGCATCCATCCTGCACCAGAGAAAATCCGCATCATAATGGACTGGACAAGGCGAGAGAGCCAGAAAGAACTGCAGCGATTCAATGGAATGGTTAATTATATCTCGCAGTTCATTCCGCACATAGCCACCATCACAGCCCCGTTCACAGACCTGAGTGGGAACGCTGAATGGCTGTGGACGGATCTGCAGGAAGCAGCCTTCGAAGCGGTCAAGCGAGTCGTAGATAAGCACAAAGTCCGAAGACAGATCGACTATAATAAGCCAGATATGATATGGCTTTGTACCGATGTATCCCCTACAGGTATGGGCGCTTGGATAGGCCAAGGACCAACCAGAGATGCAGCCAGAGCTGCAGCGTTCCACAGCAGGAAGTTGACGCTATCACAAAGCAACTACCCCACACACCAACAGGAAACGCTCGCAATCATTGAGGCTATGGAAGGATTCGCTCCCCATTTGCTACTAGTGTTCATTACTGGGCCTCCGGGGCCCCGAAAAACGCGGACCCCCAGCCCAACTCCCGGCCCCGCCCTGCTGGATGGCCCCCGGTGGGGCGTGTTTTTTTAGGGTTCCCTGCCCCTACCCTCGCCCCCGCCCGTTCCCGAGACGGGTCCCCGTTAAAACAGGTGGGGAAAAACGGGGCCATGTCCAGGGAATGAGCGGAGACTGGCCCCGGCCAGGGGCGGGGCAGGCATCACCCCCAAAATAACCCCCCCGGCCTGTTGTAAGGGCAGGGCCTAGGGATTCAAAACCCGCCCCGCCCCGCCCCGTAACGAACTCTATTTGCTACACAGGCAATTTACAGTGGTTACAGACCCCGAGAGTCTCACCAAACTCATGACACAAAAGAATCCCAATGGACGACAGCAGAGATGGCTAACGCACATCAGTCACTTTGATTTTAAAATAGAATACCAACCAGGAGTGCAGAATTTCCTGGCAGAATACCTATCGAGAATCCATGAGGGAACCCCAAAGCCGTTAGATATAAGCCTCAAGGACCCCACTATCGATTACGACAGCCTTGAGCTACCTGACCCTACCCAACCGCTACAGATCAATAGAAGCTAAGCCTCTTCTACCAATTTTAGCATAGAATCAGATGACGCCATGTACCACTCAGGCGAAGCCCAAACCTCTCCCACTCTTACCAGCAGTGACTTTATCAGTTGCTGCGGCCCTGAATACGTTATCGACGAGATTACCAGCAATGCTGTCACTCGCTCCCAGAAGCGTAAGCCCTCTACTGCCTCGCCAAGCGCAGCCAGCAACGATAGCAAAATATCGATTGGAAACTCTTGGGGTGATAATAGAACTCTCCCAATCTCTAGTGAACTGGAACGACGACACTCAGAAATGAGCTGGATGTCATGCACTGACGCTGGGTGTGAAATACATAAGAATAAAAAAGAAGGTGCTGGCTACTGGCCAAAGGACCCTAAGGTCCGGAAGCAGAGTAAGAAGACGAAGAGAAAAGAGCAGGATACGACTTGAACATCGAATACAGCCCTTGAGGTAGGCCAGGCCTCGCTCTCCGATATCTCATACCTCTCAGAAAGCCTCCCACCTTTTCGTATCAATGATACCATTCTAGCCACACCGCCCATGGCCTCGCCGGCCATTAGTCCCCTTTACAGCCAAGCAGGCTATGACTCCGATGAGGCAACCAATGCCAACCAATTCCTCAGCACCCTATACTTCTGCCTTATGGGTATCCTCGCCCAGCGAGTTCGAGAAGCCCTTAAGACCGACACCCTCTACACCAGGGTCAAGGTAACCAATAACAAATTGCACTATTCCATCCGTGATGGCCTTCTACTTGCCCAGAACACCAATGGGTACAAAAACCTTTACATACCGGTAGGACCTCTTGCGAAGCGGGTATCACTCCAGGATTTCGTCCTCAAGACAGTCCATGAAGGCCTCGGACATTTCTCAGCTTACAAATGCTACTCCTATGCGGCCTGCTTCTCCTAGTGGCCACAGATCCGCCAGGACTTTGTCCTCTACTGTCGGTCCTGCGATAAGTGCCAGATTAACAATGAGCCCACTACCCTACCCTTTGGACGATCCCTTACCCTCCCTGACCCCGACGAAGTCTACCAATCCCAAGCCATAGACTTCACCGGCCCTGTTAACAAATCCGATGGCTATACATCTATCATGGTCATAATGGACCGCTTTACCTCCTTCACACACCTCATTCCACTCAAGGACGCTGCTACGTCTGAAAAGATCTTCAAGAAACTCAATAGCACTATCTTTGACGTCCATGGCCCCCCTCTAAGCATTGTCCTTGACCAGGACTCTCGCTTTACTGCTAAGTTTTGGTCACAAATGATGGAGTCCCTTGGTATCCCGGTCTGGATGGCGACCCAATACCACTACCAAACGAATAGCCAGGTTGAGCGAAGGATCCGTACCCTCAAACAGCCAATGAGGAACTTCGTTAACCCGAGACAGAATAACTGGTCCGGCGCCCTCCCGGCTATCGCAGCAGCCATGAATGGCGCCCCCGATGAATCTCTGGGCATCTCACCATACCATGCCCTCTATGGACGCCCCTTGAAGATATTCAACCCTGTCCAGAGATCTGCCAGCAAGGTACCAGCTGTGGACGATATCCTAAACGCCCATGAAGCAACGAGAATGGAGGTGGAGATGGCCAGAAAGCATGCTAGCTTCCGCCAGACTGTCCAGGCAGACAAACGCGGCAAGCCCCTAACGGAACCATTCAAGAATGGCAGCAGAGTACTCGTTAGAGGCCGGCCTTATACCTCCTCACCTGAACGATCCAAGAAGCTAGAACCACGCTGGTTCGGACCCTTCCAGGTCCTAGAATATCTACCTGACACAGATAAGTACAAACTACACCTCCTGCCCAGAATGGCCCGCCAGAAGCCCTACTTCCACTTCTTCTCCCTTAAAGAATACAGAGAGAACGATCCCGATAGATTCAAGTCCGGCAGAATGGACAAGCCAGCACATATCCTAATCGACAATGCAGAAGATTGGGCAGCAGAGCAGATACTCGACTACCACCGCCAGAACAACAGGCACGAATTCCTGGTTCACTGGAAAGGCTACGAGCCAGCAGATGACTCCTGGGAACCTATCGAGAACCTCGACCACTCCCTGCAACTTATACAGGAATACTGGGACGCTAACCACCCAGCAGAACCGACGCCCCAGATCACCTCCCATTACATTAATGCTTCCTGGGAATGCATGGAAGTTTCCTCCACACCCTGTACCGCAAACGATTGCCCAAAAGACTTCTGGGAACCCCATGACGATGAGGAATATGATTCTAGCAGCTCTGAGCTGGACTATTTCCTCACAGATGACGACAGCCTCCTATGGCACACCGACGAGAGCGCTGCGGACAGCGAAGACTTTGGAATCATTGTTGATTTTTCAGAATAAGGGAATGTAACATGTGTACATGTTCCGGTAATGGTACACAAGAGCGGGCAGTGCAGGATCTCCTATGTTTAGTTGATTTATATTTGGTTTATTAGATTTGATTTCAGCTCCGCCACTGTCTCTGAGTCAGATAGGCTATGCTATTGTATTGCTATGTTTAGTTTGTTTTGTTGGAAGTTTATATTTAGGATTCCGGGTATGGAATGGTCATGTAACACTGGCGAAGGCTGAGCACTGTTTGTTTGTTTCCTTCTTTAGTCTTGCAGGATTACAGGATTGCGGTATGTGCGCAGCTACTGGTAATGATCGTGATTGCAGGAAGGCTATCGCTCTTGGGTTTTGTATTTAAACCAGTCTCCTGGCGAGCAAGAGACAGCAGACTTCGACAGACCTTCTTCTGTCTAAGAATACACTTGCTTGAACGGCAATCCCTGAGTCCCCAAGCCCAATCTGTCCTTCAACTATTATCTCTTACCTCCGGTCTCCTGAAGCCTCCCTTAGCACCAGCACTAGCAGGCCTATCGCCGGTCCTATTGTATTTTCGTTAGACAAGAATAAACCTGTTACAAACACCTGCACGTCCACCTCTCACTTTTTCAAACCCCTTTCCAAACCCACCTCCATCCTCCTCACTCTCTCCTTTATACACTTCTTATCTTCCCCCACCACCATAAACTCCACATAATCCACACACCCTACCATTTCCACCCCCTCTACCTCTTCTCTCCTCACCTCTTCCAAAGCACCTTCCCATATGTACATAAATACAATTGGACTCAACGGCGACCCCTGCACCGTCCCTCCGCTCATCTTCCCTACCCCACTCACGCTCTTCCCCACCCTCACACTCACCTCCCTATCCCTCAAAAACGAACCAGCCCACTTCACCAAATACTCATCCACCCCCAAACCTCTCATCCCCTCCTCACACTTACTCACTCCCATATTTTCATAATCCCCTTTCACATCCATACTCAACCATACCCCCTTCTTTCCCCCTTTCTCCCACTTCTCATACAACCTTCCTACCCCATCCATGCAACTCCTTCCCCTCCGCCCACCATACTGTTCATCACCCATCCCGTCCTGACCCCACCCCTCTAACCTTCTCGCCACCACTCTCTCTACCACTTTTCCCAACACCTCCAACAAATTAATAATCCTATAACTATTCAGACTCCCATAATCCAACTTATTGGGCTTCCTCATAATTATTCCCACACTCTTCCTCCAACCTTTCACCGCATACCCTAATTCTAAACTCCTTTTTACCACCTCCCTTATTCCCTCTCTCACCCATCCCACCTTAAACGCCTCTTTCAATACCTTACCTCCTATACCACTCCTACCCACTGCCTTCTTATCCCCCTGCCCCATCACACACTCCTCTACCTCCTCCATACCCAGCTCAACCACCCCTTCAAACCCCTCCTCCTCTTGATCTAACTCTTCCCTCTTCCCCAAACCCCTCATTATACCCACTCCCTTCTTCTCATCCCTCTCCAACCTCTCTCCATTTTCCAACACAAATGTCGACACATCCACCACAAAATCTCTATTACGCTTTACCCACTTATATCCTTCCTCTTCCCCCAACCCCTCCAAATAACCTATCCAATGCTCCCTCTTCTCCTCCTCCACCACTCTTTTAAACTCCTTCCTCTTCTCTCTCACCTCCTCTATTCCTCTTTCTCATTTCCTATACCCCTTCTCCACTTCCCTCAACTCCCTATATTCCCTCTCCACCCTACCCGCCCACCACCTCTTCTTACCCTCTTCTGTAACATGTGTACATGTTCCGGTAACGGTACACAGGAGCGGGCAGTGCAGGATCTCCTATGTTTAGTTGATTTATATTTGGTTTATTTGATTTGATTTCAGCCTCGCCACTGTTTCTGAGTCAGATAGGCTATGCTATCGTATTGCTATGTTTTGTTTGCTTTGCTGGAAGTTTATATTTAGGATTCCGGGCATGGAAAGGTCATGTAACACTGGAGAGGGCTGAGCATTGTTTGTTTCTTTCTTTGGTTTTGCAGGATTACAGGATTCCGGTATGTGCGCAGCTACTGGTAATGATCGTGATTGCAGGAAGGCCATCGCTCTTGGGTTTTGTATTTAAACCAGTCTCCTGGCTAGCAGGAGACAGCAGACTTCGACAGACCTTCAGTCTAAGAATACACTTGGTTGAACGGCAATCCCTGAGTCCCTTAGCCCAATTTGTCCTTCAACTATTATCTCTTACCTCCGGTCCCTTGAAGCCTCCCTTAGCACCAGCGCTAGCAGGTCTATCGCCGGTCCTATTGTATTTTCGTTAGACAGGAATAAACCTGTTACATTTTTTTGCCTTTAGCAGGTGAAAACCCTTTGTTCTCAGGATTGGGAACAGCCTGGTAGGAGTGATCACCCTCCCAGTATCTTGATAACTAGTTAGAAGCAGGAGCGGCAGGGAAAGGAACTCCTGGCTCAGGTGCTACATTCACAATAGCAGAACGCAGGAGCAGAAGCGTTACCAGGTCCGGCAGGGCCTACAATCGTCCTTCAGCAGAACCCACAGACGATACTCCAGAACCAACCACACAGGAACCAACCCCTAGGCCCACGCCAGGCTCAGCAGATACACCAGCAAGAACCACCCACCTCCTTCCAGGAGATCTAGATACAGATTCAGACGAAGACCACAACCTCACAGCTGAGGAACTCATTCAAAGAGAAGCCCGGCGACTTGAGGAAAGAGCAGCAGCAAGAGCAGCAGCCCAGCAAACTTCGGAAACTGAACGCCCACCAGAACGCCCCACCACAAGCAGGTGGCGAGCACCCAGCATTCTAGGAG
>Ga0307517_10009247_pt1 | contig 14010 bp, 13 predicted proteins | sample 23_EM_MG_FD_194515 | JGI IMG/M metagenome (GOLD analysis project Ga0307517, IMG submission 194515) | Populus trichocarpa ectomycorrhiza microbial communities from riparian zone in the Pacific Northwest, United States - 23_EM | ecosystem: Host-associated > Plants > Roots > Unclassified | place...
ATGAAGTCTGTGAATTACCACGCCCCTAAAACCGCGCTAGAAAATCTTTATGTAATCTTCGGACTTTGAAATTACTGTTCCCTCCACTGAATGCATAGATGGAAAGCTCCTTTCAGATTTGTTTAGCAAGAAAGTTTCTTAATGGGTCTAAATACGGATTGCATCAAAAATTTGGGACTTGCTAGGTGGATGTGGAAGCATTAGGAAAATTGGTGTCCATGCTCGGAGCATCTTCGAATCACGTGTATGGATTCTGGCCTCGTTTCCATTGACGAAAATACTCACACAACGGATGGCCATCTCCCCTTCAAAATTTTGTTTCTACATTTAATTAGCTACACATAAACGGTTCCTCTGAAAAAAATTGTCAAAGATTGCTGCTGTCGCGTGAATTCGACGCGACGAGGGTTCAAAGTCCGAAGATTACATAAACATTTTCCAGCGCGGTTTTGGGGGCGCGGTAAAAACAGGACTAAGGTTTGGTGGCAGCCCAACCCTATGCCTTATGGGGGTGTATGCACGTGTATGCCTCTTGAGGTATGCCTTATGAGGGGTTCGACTGTAGCCCAAATTTGTTGCAATTAGCTTTGAGAATGGGGACCGGATCCGATTGCCTTCTCTCCAATACAAACCTCGATGAATTTCACATTGACATTTGGCTCTCCGGAGTTGGGGGCCAACCCCAAATCTATTGAGGTTAGTTAAGGAAATTCGGTGGCGGATAAGTGTTTGGGCAAGATATATCTAGATGGTACTACTTAAGTCTAAAGAACCCTCTTCCTGAAAAGAACCTTTGCATTCCGATTCGGCACACACGAGTTCACGAACCACATATCCTTAGGTCTTACACCCTCATTCTCAAGCTTTACATCATAGTTCATCACCACGTGCGCGAACATCAACTTGAGCTCGCATGCAGCGAAGTATCGCCCAGGACAAGCATGCCTCCCATGGCCGAAAGCGAGTGAGTCGTTGCTAGTGGTCACGATGTCGAATCTTCTTTCAGTGGTGTCTTGTTCTTTCAGTTTGACAAAGCGGAAGGGGTCGAACGTGAATACGTCGGGGTAGATTTCCTCATTCATATGCACACTCTCTAGTGCCACGGCGACAGTTGCACCGCGAGGAACTTTTGTACCGTCAGTGAAGGTATGGTCGTTAAGGACCTTTCTCGGCATCGAGACTGAGAAGGCATTAACTTCATGAGAGTATGCAATATACGACATGGGCTTACTGATTGAGAGAGGGTGCAACCTTTGTGACTCCTTGATGAAACTGTCGAGTATGGGCATCTGATCGATGGCTGCCTTTGTCCAGCCTTCTCGTTGAATGACTTCTTCGACTTCTTCTCGGAGAGGTTTCATGTACTCTGGGAAAGCGGCCAAATAATAAAACGCATGCGTGAAAGTCTTCTTCCAATTTCAGAAATTTAATTTGGGCACCAGTTATAAACACGACATACCATCGAAGATGTGTGGATCGCTGTAACGTTAACGTTCAAGATACGTGTTGTGAGGAACCAGTCTGTGGCTTCCTCCCCCTTTGCTTCATCCATGAGCCATGTAAGAAAATCGAACTGCACAGAATGTATGAATTTTCTAACATTAATTATAGTTTCTCGAGATTAAGCATACCGGCCTTTCGTCGGGATTGCTGCTTGCTTCACGTTGCTTTCGCCGAGCAGCAATGAGAGGTGCAAGATGTTTTAAACCCTCCTGCGTTTTCTTTGGAATGTTCGAAATCAACTTGTTCACGAGCCTAAATTAAGCATGAGCATTTTTTCCGAATATACCAAAGCTCTCCATGACGCACGGTCGAAGGAAAGAAGGTACTATGTTAAGAATAGCCCCGATCGCAAAAACATCGATGGTGTATTGAACATTGAGGGCGACGTAATCTGGATCTCTGCCTATTGGCTCATGTCAGAGAAGAGCTTGAGTACTGGGATGCAGGGCGACTCACAGAGAGGCCGACCAACAAAAACGCGGTTACTAGCACGGCAAACGATATTCATGAAGGTATCTGAGGCTCGAACACTGGTCCAATCTATTCGATTGTCAGCATAATAAGAGAAAACATACAAGGTTCAAATTTCACCACTGGTCGGAGGTATAAATTCGTTGAAAGCATCGGCAACCTCTTCATGAACCTCCGGTACGAGTTGCGGAAGAGACCTTGTGAGTTGTGCTCGGATAAGAGGGATATGATACGTATTCTTGGTGATATGCCCCCCAAGAGTGTATTCGATTTGGAGTAACTGGACACGTTCTCAACGGTCATTGGTCAAACGATAGGGACAAATAACTCACTTCATCGAGGGAAGCCATGAGAGATAACACACCCTCAGGTGCTTTCCGGATTTCTTCAATCACCCTAGATTCTGTGAAAATGACGAGCCACTGCAGCATGTCGGGAATCTTGAAGACTGCATTCGGCCACTGGGAAAAATTCTCAACGCCGCCCGAGGTCAGAGGAGCAGAGAAACCCACTTTCTTCACGCCAGCATTCATGACCTTCCTCGAATCCCATATGTAATTCAAGGCTCCGAGGTAGGAGAAAGGCGGCAAGACGGACTCGGTGGATGGGATATGTGTGAACTGAAAGGTTTCCGGTTGACAGTCGGGTTAGTGTCTATACATGTGTCAGGAAAAGGCTTCATACTTTTCGACTCTGCCCTTTAAAATAGCCGAGGAATAGCCAAGAAACAGCCAGTCCAACGAGGAGAAGTTGGTGCTCGACGACGGCTGGTGGCAGATCTTTGAGGTCGAACATCTCTACACGTTGTTGAGGTGTTCCAGTGGGGCGAAACGTCCAACATCCTCGTGGCTTATATTGACAAAGTTATGTGGAACCGAGGGGTTCCTAGCTTATCCGAATGACGCCGCAAGGCCGACATTGGACAATGTGAGATAAGGATCATGATCCAACTTTGTACATACAGTAGCTGTAATGATCCAGATACAGATCTACCTACCCACCTTCCTTCGGATGAAGTTATCAGGAAATTACCACTGTGGCACCAGTAGAATAGCTTGGCTGGGGCCACGTTTAGTGGTTCTAGCTCTCCAGCATGTGAACTAGATTTACGTTGACATACAGTCGAATCCCTCATAAAGCACACCTTTTCTCACGGAGATCGCTAGCTACCCTGCCGGTCGATGTACCTCGAAAGGCAGTGGTATATAGTCTTTCAGTGTTGGAATGCCGCAAGCCCGCCCGATTTCCGAACGAGGCGGAACCGGGCTCAAAAATTGGCGAAAAGTAGGGTGTGCGTTATGAGGGGTTCGACTGTACTCGGAGGCAAGTGCCGAGCTTCAAGTTGCTGTGATTGCCACAGAATCAACGCAAGATGTCCAAAAAATCTCGTTGCATTTTCTGATTCTTTCAACAGTGAATATCCACCCAACGGTGCGGATAATTATAATTTATATACAATACTATCGTTCACGTCGTGGAATCGGATTGATCCTCTGTTCGGTTTGACGTGACCACCACTTAAGTTACACTCCGGATCCAAATCATCACTCTCTCCTCAATCAGTAAAATTCGTTTCTTGGCTTTAAAAATGATCTGGGTCGCGTTCGGGGTCCCAGGTTACTTGATCGACCGCGACTAACGCAAACTTGAAGAAGAGGCCTGCCGCACGTGAGCGCCGGCGTCGAATCCTTGAATCACCCTTCATCAGGAGGCTCGCGCTAACACTGCATCCGACTGCAGCGCTGTGGGTGCACGTGTGTCTTTGTTCGAGGAGTTCAGTGTGCTGTTCAGAAGGACTCTCCGGCGAAGACGGAGACTCTCTACTACGGAGGTGGTTTGAATGGAAGGCCCAGTAGTTGCTACCTCTGCTATTATCACTAGTGTTCAAGCATCCACAATCTCAATGATCATGAAACGCATAAAATATTACTGCATTTCAAATGTTAATACAAATTTCGAGAGGTTGACTCTACGTGCAATGAAATTTGTTTGACCGATTTGGACTAGCGTTTACTGTGAGAAATCAGACGGTGAGAGTTAACCAAGTTAACATTTCAATAACATTTCTGAGGCGGCCTGCTTACAAACTCAATTCATGTTTTGGTTCCGGAAAGACTTTCACGGGAAATCGAAGGAAAGAACTGCCTCATAATCATGCGTGAATCTCTTCGGGAGGAGAACCGAGCATAGGAATCCAGTTAAGTATAAATAGGTCGGGATTATTGTTTGGTAATCCCCACCACGCATGAACCCCCGAAAGATATGGAATTGGCATGATCTTACGTAACAGACTCTCTTCGAAGTAACGGCGGCCACAGTTTCCTTTAAACCTTTTCTTTAAGCAACATCGACCCGCAAGCATGGGTCCCAAATGGATGAGCAACCGAGGAACCGATTAGATTTTACGCTATGTAGTTCTGCCAGGTTTACATACCCAAACACCAAAAACTCCCTGGATCAGTTGGCCTGTGCAAGCGAAAAAAAAGCAACTAAGTCACAAGCTAAACAGTCTGTGTCTTCTTTCCAAAAAGCGACCCCGTTTGCTACCTGTTCCATCAGAAATTTCTCTGTAATTCCGAGAAAGCTCTATAGATTTCCTCTAACTTTTTTTTGGGAGCCGAAAAAGGGGGAAAGCGAGAAAAGCGAATTGTGAACTTGCTGATTAGTGCTGGGTTCCCCTTCAGCCGTAAGCGCTTTCCTTGTTTCTGTTAAGGATTGAACCCGACATCGGTCTCTGTAAGCCACTGGTGGTCTTGCCATCATGAATCTTGTACTACTTCATCACGCTACATCCTTATCGATGATTATTACCAACATCTCTTTCCAACTGACATGGATCTCCGAACTAGTTGGAGTCCGTGCAAAGTGCCCAGCGTTCTGATGGCTATTCCTGTGCTCCAACCACCCTGGAATCCCAGGCTTTGGCCGGGGTTCGGGAAGCTCAAACTTCAGAAAACAACAGGCCGAGCGTGAAGTGTGAAGTCTGCCTGGGCTTGGCCCGGCCTAACTTTGGCCCGAGCCTTGTCTTTTGGTAGGGAATTACTAGCAAAGAGAGTACGTATGTAGTATATTAAAGCTGCTTCAAGAAACATATCCCAAATTGCCCCACATACCAAGGCACCTCAAGCCCAACGTAGACTGATGTGCAAGAGAGATGGATGCGGGAACAGCATCAAAATGTCATAAAAACGCCTCCAACTTGAATGTGACTTGAAGGGAGGTGGAGGCGGGAATGCAATCGAAATCCCTCAAAAGATCCACCTCCAGCTCACTCTTACATGCAAGGCAGGTAGATAAATCGCACCACATCGCCATAAAGATCTACCTCTGGCTTGCCTTTGTATACAAGGAAGGTGGGGGCCGACAGGAACGGCTTCGAAATCAAAATCGAAGGTGAATGAGGGTGCACGGCTGCTTGTACAGTCGAACCCCTCTTAACACATACTTCTGATAACGCATAACCCCTTATAACACATAGCTCCATCCGTTCACCAAGTCGGTGGGCGGGGAATCGCACAGGATAACGCATAGGTCCGCAATAACGCATAGGTCCGCAATAACGCATAGGTCCGCAATAACGCATAACGCATACCCTTTCGGAAACAAAACGCATAGGTTTTGGGTACCATATTAAGCAAACTCTCGCAAATTCTGGGTCAAATAATTGGGTTATTGGTACCCATTACCGTGATGCGACATATAAACAGCCATTGCAAGCCATAATCGCCATTTTCGCCTCGAGAGCATCATCATGGGATGAATTTCATACGATCCCTAAATCTATGAACCCGCTCTCACTTGATTTCTCTGCACTCTTTCAGCTGAAATAATTTGCATTTCACTTGTACTAGTCAACCTCATCATATATGGCATGTATTAGCCTTAATCGATTAGCTCTCGCGCACTGTTTTTGCTCCGAATTTTCAAATCTATTTTTAGCCTACTTCTCTAAAGCCATAACCCCTTATAAGGCATAGCCTGGGCCGTCCACCGAGGGGTATGTGTTAACACTGCCATGGCCGAACTATTTTGCAGGGGGTGCAAAATCGTTCGGCAAGTTGTTAGAATTTTGCCATCACATTTTCCGGTCACGTGTTATCCTTATAAGGAAGTTCACGTGACTGCTAAATGTGATGTATTCTAACAACTTGTTTGCACTCCCGGCAAAACTGTCCGGCCACGGCAGTGTTATAAGAGGGGTTCGACTGTAGTTCGTTATGAAATTCGATCGTGGATGGTGACACCATCAGGACCAAACGGAGGTCGAACCGAGCAAGGGATGATCCAAGGATGATCTTACTTCGTTTAGGCAAGGATGGCATCTGGCGTCATGAAATCTCGCAATGTCCGTCTTACACTGTCTACGAAAGGTTTAGCTTTGAGAATATATACTGCTGGGGAACGACTCAAAACCTATCCGACTCCGATTCCTCCACTACGAACCTCGATGAATTCGGGGATGACAGCCGAATCAGGGAAGGTAAGTAGGCGTGTGGCTATTATTCGGAACAAGGTTACTAGTTATATGACATGGTATACCATCCATTCGTTTCCGTCTTCACAATTTTATTCTTCACTTTTCACCAAAAATTGTGCAACGTCCACATTCCTTTTTCGTTATCGTTTCGACTCGAGTCTCCGCACGTTCTCTCGGACTCAATCTCCTATTCGCTATTCGTTACCGTTATCATTCCCTTATGTACTTAGTTATTTTGGTATATATAAAGTGTCCCGCCCGTAAATACCCCCTCAGGGAATACACTTACGTTTTACCCCTTCTTTTGTGTTCCTCTCGTGTGCCGAAAATACCTTAGCGGACACCTACCAGCCACCGCGACCACCTTTCGCCACAATGTGGAATGCCCTAGACATCGCGCCTACCCCAGAAAAGCCCTTTACGGACTATACGCGGTGGAGGCTTCTCGTAGGCGATGGTGGACGACAGACATGGCATTATCTCCAAACTGACGAAGAACTTGCAAGTTCGCCACAAACCGAAGTCGAAAGGTTCTGGTTGGGCCTGAAAACAGTGCGTCTATGGTCTCCGTTCTTGGCATGTGACTCCATCTTCGTTCCTGTGTAGACTATGCCGGACCTGCCACTGGCCAAAGACGCGCTCGACGCAGCACGGAACGGTTATAAACACTGCAGGGAGCTCCAATGTGATGACGGACATTGGGCTGCTGACGATGGAGGCCCTATGTTTCTACTACCCGGCCTTGTTATCGGCTCATATGTGACCGGAATGACCTTCAAGATAGAGGAACGCCTGGAGATAATTAGGTATCTCATGAACCGCGCACATCCAGACGACGGTGGTTGGGGAGTGTGAGTAAACGATCTCCCTTTCAGAAAAAAATATGACAGGTGGCTTGGATATACAATGTTTCCTTCGAATCAAAACTTCATTCTCTGAATTTTCGTTGGCTGACTCCCGCCTACTTTCCTGTCAATTTTAGTCACGTCGAAGGTCATTCAACAGTTTTTGGTACGGGTCTGAATTACACCGCGCTGCGTCTATTGGGAGTCGACAAAAATCATCCCGTATGCGTGCGAGCTCGGGAAAAACTCCACAAGCTAGGTCAATGTGATTTTCACTTGCATCCAATAAATCTCTAAAATAATTCCTTGGATCCAGGTGGCGTAACATCTATCCCCTCTTGGGGTAAATTTTGGCTAACACTCCTCAACTGCTACGACTGGGAAGGCAATAACCCTGTTCCTCCTGAACTATGGTACGACTGAATTCCCATTCCCATTAATTCCATTTACCGACGCCAATAATTACCAGGGTACTCCCCGAGTGGCTTCCTTTCCATCCACATAAATGGTGGATTCATACACGCAATGTGTATATTCCTATGAGCTACCTCTATGGTGTTAGATACCAAATGGAGGAAACTGATCTCATCCTGTCTCTGCGAGATGTAAGTCTTTTTCCAGATTTTTGTTTTCTACCAAATAATAACTAAGCTCTTCTATTAGGAATTATACACAGAAGACTTTTATTCTATCGATTGGCCTGCCCAGCGAAACAACATCAACAAGGTGGACGAATACGCGCCACATACGGCCTTTTTGGACGGATTGAATGTCGTTTTATCTGCTTATGAATACTGCGCCTTCCCACCTCTCCGACGAGCGGGGCTCGCTCGCGCATACCGGCTGATTGTAATGGAGGACGAAAACACTGCCTACCAGACCGTCGGGCCGGTTTCGAAGATGTTCAACCTCATTGTCCGAGCGCATGTTGAAGGGCCCAACAGCTTTGCATATAAGGAGCACGCGAAGAAACGCCATGACTTTATGTGGCTCGGTTCTGAAGGCATGTTGATGTGCGGCACCAATGGCAGTCAACTGTGGGATATTGCGTTTATCACGCAGGCTGTGGTAGATACCGGGTTGGGGCACGAGGAGGAGAACAAGAAGAGTTTGATTAAAGCTTTAGAGTGGCTCAACAAGTCACAGATTCGAACGAATCCGAAGCACTACAAAGAGGCTTATCGACATACGACAAAGGGAGCTTGGCCTTTTAGGTTCGTGCGAATCACCTTTTTTATGAACTTTTTATTTCTTACAATTAATTAATACAGCACGAGAGAACAAGGTTATACCGTCAGTGACTGCGTGGGAGAGGGTCTAAAAGCAGCGATGGGTCTTCAATTCGAGCTCGAGTTGGTGGTCTCGCTGTTGTTTTTGTTCCTACTATTGATCGATTTAACCTGACCATTTTAGCTATACGCCCAAACTCATTTCGAAGGAGCGTCTGTGTGACGCCGTCGACGTCTTACTTAGTCTTCAAAATCCCAATGGTGGGATTGGGAGCTACGAGTTGATTAGGGGGCCATTCTGGCTGGAATGGCTAAATCCAGCTGAGGTTTTCGGTTTGTCGAGTCGTAGCCTCTCAATTTCGCCTGAATAGAGTCGTCCCACAGGAAAAATTATGATTGAGTGTTGCTACCCGGAGTGCACAACCTCAGTTATCACGTCTTTGGCCGTTTTCCGTAAACACATTCCCGATTATCGAAGCAAGGATATCGAGTAAGTAATCATTGGTTTTTCAGGTCCATCTAACGTCTTACAATTCTCTGCCCTAGGCGGGCGATACAGCTTGCTATCAAATTCCTCCATAATACACAGACACCAGAGGGTGGTTGGGTCGGTTCATGGGGTATTTGCTTCACCTATGCTGCACAATTTGCGTTAGAAAGTCTCTCGCTTGTGGGCGAGACATACTCAACGAGCAGTTATTCACGTAAGGCTTGTGAATTCCTTCTGAGCCACCAGAGAGAAGACGGTGGATGGGGTGAGAGTTACAAGGTGCAATGTTTCCTGGGTATTCGTTGACATTTCGCTAACCATCGTTTCTTCTATTTTGGGCAGTCATGCGAGCAAAATAGATGGATTGAGCACGAAAATACGCAGTTACTTCAGACCTGCTGGGCGGTGTTGGCTCTCATGTGTGCAGATTACCCTCATCCTGAGCCCATTGAAAAGGGTGTAAGGCTCGTAATGTCCAGGCAACGACCAGTGAGTCTGCGTATTTAATCGACTTAGGCTCGTTCTGAATGGACGATTCTAGGATGGGTCATGGCCCAAAGAGGCTATTGAGGGTATCTTCAGCAAAACTTGCACGATCACCTATCCGAACTTCAGAGTCGCATTTCCTGTCAAGATGCTTGGGATGGCCCATTATTATCTCGCTGCACTCAAGTCGGGCTCGAAGGAAAATGGGAATGGACATAAGTGCTGAGCCGAACTACTTATATGATATCAATCGTAACATATGACGCTCGAATTTGTTTTGGTGGTTCATTCATGCAGGTGATCCCATTTTACCTCTTATCTAGATTCATCCACTTCCTCTCTTTCTCCCTTAGTCTTATCTTTCCTGTATATGTAGAGGGTATACAGAAGATGCCGTGGCATGAGCGTGCATGCGCATGCAGGTTTTCACCGTGACCGTCGTACACGGTCATTACGGCCATCGCGGCTTCAATCTTCGCGTGGGAAAACTGTGAAGAGTGTCAGTTCGATTATTATATCTCTACCAAAGGGCCATATGTATGAAATTTTCGGCGAATCGTACCATAACCACACCCGGCACCAGTTCACTTAGGTCGGTTCTTTGACAGGCGGAAACCCACATCTTAGATGGGTATTTGTGGGTATTTCGTACGCATAAATCCAAATGGAGATGCGGACTTCTCTTCCTATCCACCAATCCTTTTCACAATCGTTCGCCTTTGGATGCCCCTAAGTTCTCCTAGGATGGGTGGGTGCATTCTTAGACTCTGTTGACTTCGAGGTATCCAGTCAAGGTGTTCCAAGTTTCTCTTTTAAGACCTAAATATTGCGACCATCTGTTAGATATGTTTTCTGAATACATGTATCTGTGCAGGATCATCTGATTTCTTAATTTCGCAGCCATGTGGTATCATATATTCAAGGATTCAATATCTATAAAACACGACAGCGTTGGCACGATGGCTGGATATCGGCGCATGCACACTCCGCTCGTTATGCAATACATATACCGGTACTACTCAGTAAGCACCATGACCCCTTTGTCAGCGTTGAGCGGGTTGAGTTCAGCCATAGTCTCACCTTACTCAGGCGCCATTATTTTCCCTGTCCGCGTCGTCAGCGTTGAGCGGGGTTGGGCTCAGCAGGTATCGCGTCATGTGGTAATGGTTCAGCAGCTGCATGGTGCCGCTGGTGCGCAGCTGAAAGTCGGACAGCGTGTGCAGACTCGGAGCTGAGGAGATAGAAGGTAGAGAGAACAGCTGCCCAACAGGCGTTTATACGCCCTTGCCCACAATCTTCTGTCCCCTAGCCACAAATAGAATTGCGATGAGAGAGTGAGGCAGACGATAGAGGAGAAAAGGTTTACGCACAAGTGTGTAGCCCTACCCGTGGGGATCCCCTATGGTCGCGGACGATGCTAAAAAATCATCAATTTCACTTGCTTTCAAATTCGTGCTCAAACCTGGAATCCTGGGTGTTCTTCAACTCTCGAGCAGGTAGTTTGATTGATGGTGTTTCTAGGTTGGCGTTTTGCTTTGCTGCCACCGCGGTGAACTGGGATAAAAGAAAAGGCAGTGACATGAGGAAAAATCAATGAAAAAACTGCTTGAGAGGGTCGAAAGGTGGAAAACAACAGGGAATTGATACTACCATGGGATGAGTAATGAAAAACTACCTGCGGAAGACGGCAACAACCAAGATGTGGGTGAATTGTGAGAACTTACAACGCCGAACGGAAAGTGCCAGCAAAAAGGGAACCAAAAGCGAAAAGAGGGGCATGATAGAGAGAGCAGGGCTTGATGCTGGCGTCATGGTTCATAATCAACGGTCGAAAAAGCTTATCCTGGAATCAATGCGAAAAGGAAGAGATAAGTGGTACGAATCGTACGATGACCTCTAATACTTAGTAATAGTTGAGAGCCCGCTTGTAGCGATCAGGCTACTGAACCAGAAGATAACATGGCCGACCTGGTCTCGGAGCGCCAAAGTCCCGGGTGTCAGCTTGGGTAACGATCTAAGGATATTGGGACAACGGTTGTGCCGTGTGCGATTCCGGCATGTTCCATATTTTCGCGGGTACATTACACCGCTGCTGACTCTCTTTACGGTAAGTCACATGCCGGTCGTTTGCCTTCGCTTGTGCCGTATCCACAACTTCCAGCACCACCCAGTTGAGTGGGTCTAATCTGTATGAGTATTAACACACTGTTAATTAGGATTGAACATTAAATGTCAGCTCTCAGCTCCTCCCCTTCTCAAGCGATGTGACCCCACTTCCAAACCTGGTCACCCATCCAGACACTGCCCGATATTTCCGTCACTCGAACTACCCTGGACAATCCATTGAGTAGCTCGTGAAGGTTCGAATAATAATGCCCATGACCATCTGCTTAACAATGCGTCGATGCTTTTCGTGACCACAAGACCACTCGCCATACATCCAGTTGTTCGACGGCCTCGATAATGCCCTCACTTGTGAAATAGCACCTCCTATCCACACCCCCAAGAACAATGAATCCCTACGATCCATGAGTGGAGTCCCAGCTTGTACGAAGCCAAATTGAGTCGAGAGCCGAGTTGAGAACAAACCAGGCAGAGATGGCAGTGAGGGGACGGATGTGAAATGGGATAGCGGGGTGAGGGTTCATCGAATTGAGGGAAACACCAAGGATGGGAGTAATTGCGAGGACAAGGTCACTTTTATCCAATCCTCGAGCTCGATGACGGTTGACCAACACGCCTCACACATTCACCCTCCCACATCCCCATCTACTCTACCATCGCAGATTGTGACGACGTGTCATTTGACAGTGCATGTCATTTGTGCAATGCCACAGCATTGGATAGTGTACCCGTTGCATAGATATTCGAATATGCGGCCCTGACATCATACATGCGGAAACGCTTACCGAGATGGGTCCACAGGTAGTCAGCAAGTTCTAATGGATGAAATATAGAATGATAGTAGATATTTGGGCATTTAGACTCAGAGGTCGCGGTTCAATTTTTACATGGAGTAGATGCATAGAATGATGTATATTGAACATTCCCCACGATTTATATTTCCGAAAAATTAATTTTGTGATAGAAAGAGAAATGCAATTTCGGTGATGGCCAATGCAATGCAAAATGATTCATGAACATGCGAACACCATGTGCCCCGATATTGGTTAAATAGTGAATAAAAGTCAGACGAAAAGCAAAACTGATGAGGCATCAAATTTCAAACTTCATAACGAGTACGACTGTTGGGGTCGTATTGAGGCCCAGGTGATGTTCCACCTAGAAAATTTATCATTTGCAATACTGAAGCTTCCGAGTATGCAGTGGGATTTCTTTCAAATTATAACGTCCAACAAACTCCTGTCAGTTGAAAGATAACTTCACGTTGTAGCGTTCAAGTTTGTTAGTAGTAGGCTCAGATCATGACTCAAATTTTGGAACGGTAATTTCATCTCATCAGTTCAGTTCCCCAGTTTATTTGGATCCCTCACTGGAGGGGAGGGGCAATATGGTCGTTGTTGGCAACGTCATGGGACGTCAGTGTTGGCATTCCTGAACAGTGGCAAAGTATACATGTTAGAGGAGAGACGTACAGTAATCGAGGCTTTTACTTGCCTATCATTCACGTTTTTTGAAGTCACAGAACACGATGAGGGGGGGCGATGAAGGTAAAAGAAAATAGAAGAAAAAGAGTTCACGTTCGAGCGGAGTTTGAATTCCGCCACGACCCGTGAATCCTGAGTTATATGCCCCCCGCTGGAAAGTATATTGATGGATATTGGTGTACGACAATGGATGCTGTTGGACATTGATAGATATCGCTGGTTGTTGTTGGTTATTGTTGGTTGGTGCCGGCCATCGGCATTCGGTGATTTCCGATGGAGATCGCATCATCGTTCTCCAGTATCGTCCATTGGCGCCCATTGGAATAGTGGGTTTCAGCCCTCCCCCACTGGAATATAGTTGAACAAATGGTGGCTTGGTTGGACAGTGGACCTCACTGTTTGTCCACCCGGCGGGATCCACACCCTTTGGCGAAATGAAAAACTACAACATGTTCGTGTTCTCAGAGCTAAACATCGAACATATATTTCGTTGATAGCGCATAGTACATTATATTTTAGTTGATTATACCTATGAGACGAATGAATGTACGAAGTTCCTGATCTCCTAAAATCTTCGAAGTCCATAATTTGGAAGATTGATGAAGAACAATGTGCCCTGATGTCATCCAATAACCCCCATTGAATATCATTGACATTCAGGGAGATGGTAAAGAATTTTATTGAACATCGCCGCGGTTTCCATTAAAACCCAATGGAAATTTTTGGAAATGACAGTATATTGAAAATTTTTCACTGGTTTTCAGTGGGATTCCTGCTGTTAATCATTGTTTGACAGCGGTAATGGCTAACGTGCTCAATGGTAGTCACTGAGGATAAATGGCAATCAATAAAAGCCACTGGTAATCATTATAAGATGATGTGGGACTTTGCCACTGGATAA